>Ga0209611_10001346_pt1 | contig 41390 bp, 34 predicted proteins | sample S1TSphgellanicum_3_FD_187693 | JGI IMG/M metagenome (GOLD analysis project Ga0209611, IMG submission 187693) | Host-associated microbial communities from peat moss isolated from Minnesota, USA - S1T2_Fc - Sphagnum magellanicum MG (SPAdes) (version 2) | ecosystem: Host-associated > Plants > Peat... | reverse complement strand
TTGAATAAGAATGTCTAGCTCCTTAGTAAACCACCTTGGAGCAGAGTCATCAGGAGAGAGCCTGAAGACTTGCCAAACCTGAACATACAGTCTTTGGGTAGTAGGGATCTGGGAACCTGTGATTCAAAGCTTGAAGAGGGCACCTGAATTCTAGATTTCCTCTGGTAGAGTGGAATTTGAAAACTTGTGAAAGTACAGTCCCTGGGTATAGGGATCTTAAAGCTTCCCAAAAGATTCTAAAAAGTTTTTGAGCACCTGAGACCTTTTTCTTTTCAGTCCCTTTTGGTAAAGGAATCCAAAAGCTTTCTGGAAAGGCTGCTTCAAAAACTTCAGAATAGGATATCTCTTTTCTCTACAGTATTCACAACCCAAATGGGATTTTGGTTTAGGGTTTAGGGAGAGAGTGTGAAGAAGAGAACTGTTAACGAAACCTTGCCACATTCCGACCTGGAGTTGGTTTTGGCAGTGGCTTCCTCCTCTTTGTTTTGTGGCTACCACTTGGCGAGCAGCTGGCCGCTGCACCTCTTCCAAGACTTGGAGGTGTAGTAGTAGTAACTACAGTTGTTTTCTTCTTCAACAGATGCGAACTTTCAGCAACCAAGAGCTGGACCTCTGTATTGGACTCTTGATTTATAGGCTTCAAGACAACTGTGCCCTGTTCCTCAATTCTGCTGATTCCTGAAAGCAGCTCTTCCGGTGCCGCAGGAACCGGCGGTCGTTCGCTGGGAGCTGCTTCTGAAGAAGACTCCGTTACTGTCACCGTAGCTTGCTGCGACGATTGTCCTTTGGAGGTTGTTTCAGTCAAGTCTTCGATCACTGGTGGGCATGGTCGCGAGAGCTTCTTCTTCGGAGCTTTCCTCTGTTTAGGCCTCTTGTGTCCTCCGCTTTCGTCTTCCTCCTCTCTTAATTGCTGCAGTACAAAGAAACAAGCAGATGCGTCAAATGTGTCAACACTTGCTTGTACTACTTGAAACATATATCACTACAACACAATCACCAGGATAACAATTGCTACAAGAGAGCTCTTTTTGACGTCAAGAAGCACATCGGAACCCAAATGAGATCAGGCAAGCAAGCAAACAAGGAAGAAAGAGCCGAAAGGAACTCACATTCAACGGGCTGAGGATGGCAGCAGTGATGTCTTGTAGAGGCAACCGTGGGTACCCCACAGGCAATGGGCTCCGCTGCAACGGCTCACCAACGTTGCTGTCAAAGACAGGCACATTCTCTTTCTCCTGTGCAATGTACCGGCTCAAGTCCATCTGCCTCCTCGTCCTCCTCACCTCTGCCTTCTTCCACGCCAACCCAACAGCACCACCACCACTTCCCTTCCCATGATGGGAAGCCATGACATCCCCATCGTCATCATCTCCACCCATGGTTGGAAAATCAATCAACAACCAGAAATACCAAAAAACATAAAATTCCACGGCTTGCACACAACACAACTCTCCCTCTTTCTTTCCCTTCTGTCTCCTCACAAAACATCAACAAAACACAAACCCCAATACAACATACCTACAGGCACACAAACAGATTCGTCAAAATACTGCATCATTGCTCGAGATTTCACAAAAAGAAAAAAGAACCCATTTGAGAGCGAAGCAGCAAGCAGAGATAAAGCTCAAGAAATTGGAGAATCCATGGCGCAATTTTTGCGAAATTGCAGATTTCGTAAGCTGGAAAGCTCTGCCAGAAGAGGACGAAAGCTGCTGGAGAGAAAACGCGAGATAATCCGAATGCGGAGTTTGAACTGCTGCAGAGCGCGTTGTGTAGGTAGGAAGGTAGGTAGTAGGTAGGAGGACGTAGGGGAGTAAGTAAATAGTAAATTCCCAGTTTTTACTAACTTCTGGCCTGTAGGTAAATAAACCAGAGCAAGCAAGAAAGGGGTAAGAAATGGTAAATCAAAATGGGTAAATAAAATTGGGCGGGCGGGTAGGTACCTTGCTTTAGAATTTGAATTTTGAAATTCAAGCGCGCGTCCAACGGTCGCTTCCCGGCCTTTTTACCGGTTAGAACTTATCAACAGCCCGACAAGCTACCGTCCACCGGTCGCCAGCCACCCTTCTCTTTTCTTTCCTTTTCGTTCTTTCAATATTTATACTCGTTATTTTTCGAAAATGTTTTTCTGTCTTTTTTTTTTCCCCCCTTTCTTTTCACACTTCCTTGGACAGTTTCTGGAGTTTGGATGAAATATATACTATAGTGTTTGGATAAGTATCCACTAAATTCCTATTCATCCACTTGACTTTCGTAGATTACCTATTTTTATCAAAATCTTATAAATTTGTGTGACACCTTTCATGATTTTTCTATTATTTTTTAATTAAAAATTCAGATATTGTAAACAATTTTAAATTTATATTCTTGAAAAAGGTTTGAAGATTGAACTATTTGACAAATGAAATTCCAATGACAAAATTTTGAGGAGTTGGTATATGGGTGATTTTGCATGATCTTTCGTAGACTTGGAGAATTTATCCTATGATCGTCCCTAGAAAATTCTAGACACAATTCTAGGGATGGTTGTGATGGTTTGTTTTTTCCCTTCAACTAGCACCAGCTTTTTTTTTTCTTGTTTCTTTGTTTGTTGTCTTGTTCCTTTACCGCCACAATTAAAATCTTCTTGTTGACAATGAGAAGAGCTCAAAGCACTAGGAAAAGAAGGAGCAAACTTTGGAAGAGACAAGTTGTGCGAAGGCTATTTGCATTCCTAGAAGATCGTCTTGCTGAAAAAATAAAAGTAGGGGATGGCGTGGGGAGAATGAACTTTGCTACTTTTGGTGTGTATTCTATTGGTTTTCATGTTAGTTTTAATTTTATTAGAACAGACAATTTTTTTCAAATTTTCTCTATTATCACTCAGAAATGCAAGCACAAAGCTTCTTCTTCAAGCACTTTTGTCTTTTTTTCCTTTCACTAAATTGTGCATCTACTATAGCATTGAGGCTTCAATTGTTTTTTGTTTCCTCTCCCTTTTCATTTGGATCTCCATTTGTGGGAAAAGTTTTTGCACAACATCTTTGCCAACATGAATGTTGAAAATCAAAAATAGGAGCTATGTACATCAACCTTAAATGAATTACGATTTTTTTTACGTGCGTGCCTCGCGCACTCCTAATAACATACAACCCAATAGTTCAAAAATTGCAAGCATATTAAGGTGAAAGCATTTACTCTTGTTATTGCTAGCATGTGTTTTTTTTGCATGGCATCATGGCTTGATGAAATTGATATGTGAATCTATGGTATATTTTCATGAAGAAGACGATGTCCTAAATGATTGTGGTCACCAGTCTTTCAAAAGAATAACACTCTTTCCTATTTGGAATCCTTATACACCATTGTTACCTTGTTATAGTTGTCTCCTTTTTCTTCACTTCATTTTTTTCTACCTGAAGTTTTATTTCAATCTGCAGATTCATATTGTAGATTATTTGATGCATTTGCAGTGGCCCTTTATTTGCAAAAACAAGATTCACCAAGGAAAGTGTAGCACAAACAATTGATGAATGGTGTGCACTAGGAGTGAAATCTTCAAGAAAGATGAGATTCAATGAGTTTGATCTCTCACTATCAAAAAAAGTTTACATTTATCACTATTATGTACCAATATTCCTATGGTGTAAATGGGAATGAGAACTACATACTTTGAAGTAGAAGAAGGGAAAATATATTCAACCTTTGGTGGTATGTGACTAATATTGAACTAAACAATGATGATGATGCACAATCTATCTTTGTTTTCTAGTTGAACATTAATCTTCTTCAACAAGTGTTTTTATGTGCTTATCATCACTTGTTTTATAGCTCATGGATTTTGCAAATGCATAATGTGTAATGGCAATTAAGCTATCCATGTCTACATGCGATGGTTTCTATGTGGGGACATAAAGGGATTAATGCACCACATGGGTGTGGCTACCATTGTTGATTCACTTGAATATCTTCTCAACTTTCTTGGCAAGTTGGTCCAAAATCATTAACTAGGAAACTATTCCTATCATCACAAAGGTACTTATTCATTCAAATGAACTTTTCCTACAATGTGAAGGAACTATCAATAGACCGTGAGTTATTGTGACCCACTCAACAAGATGTTGTGTCTAAAGTAGTGAGAATGTGTTAACAATAGTGAGGTCCACTAATGTGGAAAACATATATAGACTCCATTCATTTTACAACTTGTCATCATAGTACCCATTCTGACATCATAAAAGGATATGTGGGCTTGCATTTTAATACAATCATCAAATGTTTTGGTGTTGTTTCATGGCCTCAATGCTTTGGATGACAAAAGTTTTGTTTGTCATCATCATCATCCTCATCACACAAGTATGTGCTTTGTGTTTTCACTTTTGTGAACAATAAAAGTATTATCAAGTTAGGACTAATGCTTGATTTGGTTGTAATTTGAACTCCCATAAGGTCAAATGAATTTACTGCTCTATTGAATTTTTATTCCTAGTAATAGAATGTGTGTTGTGTAATTGATGAGCAAGAGTTTTGGCTCAAGGTTCATGCCATGAGTTTTCATAAAATTTTAACAATTTAGGGTTTAAGGTTTTGAAGGTGTTCTCATTATGTATGGCTTGATGTTTTCCGTTATCAAGCTTTGTTGTTACTAGTAGTTTTTTTACCCAAGCCATCAACTCATAGGATAACCATACAAATAAATTAACCATTGACAGCTTGTGGAAAGTTGCATATAGAAGTTCATGTCCTGCTTCTACTTTGGAGTTTTTATTGTCTTCACCTCTCTGATACATGCATTTCAATGGCAAATATCACATGTAGGTATGGAATCATCCTCTCACAAATGGACTACATTTTCATTGATGGGATTGCTATATTGATTTTGGGCTATGCCATGACCTTGTGCTACGTTGAGGACAAAGTTAGCAAGGTGTGAAGTTTGAACCCACTATTATTATCATGAATTGATATCTTGTATCTCCAGTGTTTTACAGTAACTAAAAGTCCTTGTGATTGGGTTTAGGAGCTGATATGCAAGGCCTCCCTAAGAATTGCCATACAAACCTTCATTTTATTTCTTTTTGAAACAAGCTTGATGCCAATGAATTTGTCTTTATGGCAGTGAATGCCATTGAACATATTGTGATCGTTTTGCTTATTATGCATAAAGTAGATTCCTTTTGGCTAATGTCTCTTTTGGAAGGTTAAAAGATCATAAATGTTTCCCAACTTATTGTGTTCTAATTGTATTTGGGGGCAACTTCCCAAAAACAATGATTGGCCTTAGCGTGGGTTTCGGTGATGGCGGTAGTGTGCAAGTTCGTTCCACTTCAACTCTATTGGGGCCATTGAATGTGGCATCTATTGTGGGCACCCGTATGGGGCATAAGTTTAGTGTTTATTGTTGGAGCTTTGTGATTCATGCATATTCAAACATGATATGTTAAGTGGCCTACAAGGTATGGAGCTTTCACATTGAAGTAATGTCACAACAATTCAACCAATTTTGCTAAAAGGATATTTCTATAGGATTGCAAGGCATTCCATTATAATTAAATGATCACAACCATTTTCAAACTACATAATATTAGTTCTTTGTATTTCAAATTTGTGGATGTAACTATTCACATGACAATCTTAAAAGGGAAACCTTGCACCCCCAAAAAATTCAATATTTAAATCCATTGTTTCAAATGTCTTTTCTGATTGTAGCAAAGTTTAGTCAAGTTTTTTTTTTCTAAACAAATGGTTTTAGTTTTGAAATTCAATTGATAGTTTGAACCTACCAAATTGTGTACCCACCCAACATTAGTTTGGACCCTTAATTTTTAAAGGAAGAAGAGGAAAATACATGATTGTTATTTGATGACATGGTTTGTTTCCTAATGTCACTTCTCAAGTGCTATCAAGTTTAACATTATCAGTGAAATATGTCCCACTTATGACAATTGGTGGATTTGATAATGACCCTTTTAAGGACTTGTTTATAAACGAAGCTACAAGACCTTCTTTTCCCAACAATAATGATTTGTTCATGTCATTTGGTAAAAACACAATGAAAGGAGCCACCAAGGGCATTAGATGTCAGATTTTGTCATAGAAAATTAGAGATTTTTCTTTTTGGCCATTTGAAACCATGGTAATCATGACACATTATTCATTTTAATAGACATGAATGTCAAGAAACTCAAATTAAAAAACCATTTGATCCAATTTTAAGTTTTGGTTTAGTTAAAGACTTTCGAAAGTGAAATTTTTTGTCATTAACAAAGGACATTTTACAAAGAACTTTCAAATGATTCATATAATACAAATAAGTTGATGGTAAAAAATACAAGATGATAATAACCTATTAGACACCCAAAAAAATCATTCACAATTTTAAAAATGTGGAATTTTAAAACTTTGAAAATTCAAAATATGTACATTTGAAAATTTAGAATTTCAAAACTTCAAGAGTGTTTTACCACATACAAATGGGGTATAATGTACATGATGTAATAAACAAATTTTTAATTTATGTTACATTAAATTTAACTTTAAAAAATTAAAATTTTTTTGTATGATTTCAAATTATCATCAGTTTTCAAGATGAAACATAAAATTTGCAAGGAATTTGTACATTTTTACAAATTCATGTTTATTAAAAAATGATTAAGAAAAAAAAACAGACTTATTGGGGCAATTTGAATCATTTTTCATAACAAGTTGAAAAAAAATCATTTAAAAAATCATTCATGTGAAAAAAATATTTTGGGGGAAAAAAACATGAAAGACTAATGTAAAGCAACACTTATGGTTCCTTTGATCTCATTTTGACCCCATTGTCCTCTGAAATTGTTAGAGTAGGCAAACAACCATTGATCTCATGGTCATTTGTCTCTAGTCTTGATCCCTTTTTGTAAACCAAGCAATGGCATCAAGAGCCTATGATTTTCCCAAAACATTTTTGCATATTGAAGACTTTTTATGCAATTGTAGCACAAGGATTACCTACAAGGCCTCTAGAACTACTTTTAGATAGTGATAACTGTAGTTTAGGGTTTGTATCAACCATATATGCCCCAGATTTTTAATACACAAGAAATGTTTCTTCTAATGTGAGCTTTGAAGGGGATGCTACATCTCCATTCTATTATTTAATGGTTATTCCTTTCATGGTGATTTTGTTGCAAGCTTGAATAAAGCAAAGTGGGGGAGGGAATTGAGTTAGTTGTAATAGATTTGGTTAACAATTGATGTTAAAAAAACATTTGGAATTCTTTGCAATTAGTTATTGTTTGTCATCATGTTGTCACATGATATGCAGTCTATATGCAAATTCGATATGCTTTCCCTCCTCCACCTTGAAAATGCATTCATAATGAAATACAACTTATGTGCAATTTGGTATGTTATGTCTTTTCAGCAATGTACATTCTGCTAGTTGTTGAATTGTTTTCTTGACTATACATGTACATGCTGAAAGATGAAAAAATATCACATTGTTCATTTGAGTGGTACTATGAAGTGGTGATTTGCCATTGTTTAGATTTTGTGGCATGGAGGCTATCAATGTACTTGAAGATATCGTTCAAAGTTTGGCTATTCACTTATGATCCAATGGTTGGTTGCCAGTGGAAAAACCTACCCACCCCATAATGTTAAAACATAAAATTGCTCCTTTCGGTGTCCTTTCATTCATATTGCACATGAAAAAGGAACTAAAGAAATTGTGTTGGGAAGAGGAAACTCTTAGAGAGAAAATCGGACTAGTGAATTGGAAAGCTTTTGTACGATTGCCTAATAAAACAACATTTTGTGTGTTTGTGAAAATTTCTATTTGTTCTCCAAAACTGCCAAGTTTTGAGATTTTGGGTGTTTATGTGTATTTAGCCATCACTATGTTGTGGGTTTCTTCTTCTTTTTTGAATAGGTTTTAAAAATTTTTAAAGACATTGAAGACTATTTTTTTACCTCTGGTAGGTGTATATTATAGCACTTGCATGTATGTGTTTAATTAAGAGATAGATGATTTTTGTATGTGTTAAAACAAGGAGAAGACTTGAGGAAAAGAATTGTTTTTTTCATTTTTTTTTGTTGAAAACCAATAGACTGTGGCTTTGGAATTGGTTGGGGCTTTGGAGGCATTTGAACTTTTTGCTTGTTTTCTTGTTATTACATTACAAAACGTAGAGTGAAATAAGACATAATTGTATTTGAATGGTGAATCGAACATTTCATTATACATCGAGTGTGTTAATTGAATTGAAAGATTGCATTGTTGCAATGTTTATAGGAGCCCCATTGCAAATTTTTGGCCTTGGTGCAGGTAAACTATATCCATGTCAAAATTTTCCTTTGCATTCTCAACCCGCCACTCCCTTCAATGTCAATTTTGAACGTTAATCTTCCTTCTGAACTTTGATCTTTCTTTTGTGATATGTAAGGAGGTAAATGAGTTATGCCATATTATAAAAGTTTTAGAAGTGCCGAGGTTGATTTGAATCATGGGTTATGTTTATGGAAGGTGGAGGTTGTGGTGTTCGATTAGGACTTGGATGGGTTTTGGTAGCGCATATGGAACATCAACAACAAGAACAAGTTAAAACAAGTATCTCAAGATTGCATTTGACACCAAATAGAAAGCAACAAATTTTTTATATTCTTGGCACAATTCTAATCCACATTTGACTTGCAATTTTATTTATTTATATTTCAAGGTTCTTTATGTCTCATTTATTTTGTTGTAACAATTATGACATTATCTACACCAACCGATAAACCCGTTGCATAGATAACAACAAAAGATATTATATACCCTGATGATAAGTATTGTGTACCTTAACAAGATTAAAACCCACCAAATTTCATTGCCCCATATCCACAGTTAGGAGTGATATGTGATTACTACTATCTTCCAAGTATTTTGGATGTACTACAACAACTTTGTTTTAGGAAAGCATGCTTAACACTTGGGAAATGGAGGTTAAAATAGCCTAGTGTGAAGAAAGGATGATAAATTCCCACACCAACAACTCATCCAATACACCGAAGCTATAAGATTACATTAGAAAGCAAATGTACAACACTGCCCATTTTAGAAAACAATCCTATTCTATTATCAAATTAAATATTTTCTTGCATACTTGTGCTTAAACTAAATGTTAGATTGTTAAAAGAAAAGAAGCCAATGAACTTTCAAAACAAAAAGCTCCCACACGTAAATTCAACAAATGTGTTTATGGTGCCTCTTGTATTCATGTCTACTCAATAAATAACACCCTCCCCTCTAGAAAAAGAACAAGACATGGGATAAGAACTCAATATAAGACTGCTTTGTAACTAATTTCATATGACTACAAGCACCAATTTCAAATAAAATAATTAGAGGTATGAGAATCAACCATATGTAAGTGAAGTGAGAAAAGAGAAATTGACATACTTCATTTCAAAAAAAATTATCTTAGATATAGCTTTAGCTCCAGATTTGGACATGGTAACATCTGGGGTTTTTGAATTTCTTGGGCTGTTGTTCAAAACCCACATAACAAATATATATTTTTTGAATGCCATGTCTTCCAAAAAGGAATCATGGGTAGTACATCCTTGTAGTTAAAGTGACCAATGATATCCTTTCAGATACTAAAGTCTAAATTGAAAATCTAGCTTGCAAAACTTTCAAAAATTAGAATGTATATAAAAGCATATTTACAAATGAGGCACCAGTGGTTACCTTCTTGATTCCGAATTGTATTAACACAACTATCTTCACAAAACATGGTATGTACATCATGCACTACCATATTTGAAGAAATTATATTTCCACCTGTAATTTTTTAACTAATTGCTTAAGTTTCTAATAGTCAAGGACTTCATCTCTTTGAAGTTTTTTCCATCAATACACATTGTCAACTCTCACATTGTCTTCATTAGCATATTTGTTGCCATTTTGTGCACACAAATTATGAGTTATAGAGATGGACAACGTCACCTTCCACAATTGGCTTTGCCTCCCACATAAATGAAATAGAAAAAAACACCACAATAGTCATGGTCCTATCTCCAATATGGCATTTAAAACTTCAAATAATTCCAACAAAGAATTTTTTTCTTTTTCAGATTTTGATTCCAAGGAAAGAAAATCAAAACATAACTATAGATGAACTAGAAGGGTTATTATCGTTGTAACTCAAACTTTCATATCATCTTCATGTGTAATGTGTGGGGGGTGTGGTGCAAACATGCAAACACATGTAATGTTTTCACCACCTTTAGCACCATGTCTCCATCCTCTAGCTTGTTTTTTGATAGATCTAGAACACTACTTCTCCCTCCACCATGATGATGAAACTTTTCATAACCCACAATGGAAGCTCCAAGTGGAAAACACAAATTGTGGATAGTTGTTTCAAAGAGTGGAAAGATGCACCCACAATGCAATTTCCATGTGGAAGACATAAATTCCAATTGTTTTAGAAGTAGAAAAGAATGGAAAGATGCACAAAAGCATTAAGAAGTAGGTAATCGAATGAAATGGCAGAGGGTGGAAAGGGGGTGCACGGTTACATAATGTTTGGGCATTGGATGAGATGAATGATGGAATCAAGGGATCACAAGTAATTACTTGTAACAATGTTGTCAAAAATCGACAACATGAAAGCCTTTCCAACTTGGTTAGCATATTCTCATTGTACACAACACACACATACACATCTTTCACCCATCGGCACATGTTAGGAAAGTTTCATGTCTTCTTTAATGGAACAATGGGTCTCTCTTTCTTCTTTCCTAACTCTCAAGGAGCTACCTATTATAGGCATAACTCCAAGTACACGCCACATTTTTTCAAGTTGTGGACAATGTTATATAAAACATTGATGGTCTCTAACTTTTCATGAGAATTTGCATTTTTTGTAATGAGGGTTTTCTATAAGAATTTTATTTTTTCTTTAGATGTGATGCAAGATAACTTGGGATTTTATTCCATCAAATTGTTTGTGCACATTCCATTTGTTATAAGAAATGGCAATTTGATATAGAGGGGGAAAAAAAACCTAAGATCAAGCATGTCAAGGTCTTTCAAAGGTTCTAAGTATTCTATGCATCGTAGAAAATTCTTGTGCAAATACCCAAACACTTCCTCTAGATGAAAATAAATGCAAAAAATAACAAATTAGAAACTTCTTATTCCATATTATAAGTACCCAAGTTAGATACGTTGTAAATATGTTTCATTTCCAAAATTAGGAAAATGGGTAGGGATGGAACACCTTTGAAATGAAACCAAAATCAAGAGAATGCAAAGAAAACTTGGAGCCAATAGAGTGTGAGAAAGGAAAATTGCTTGGAGATGATTAGGAGAATGCAAAAGCAAGAAAAAAAAGAGGCTTATAGGCAACTAAGACAAGTCAAAAATTGCAATCTAGACAAGCTCTCAATGCAATTATTTTCCAAATATAAAAACTTCACCTCCTACATCGACAACATAATAACAACATTTTGGCACATCATAAAGGAGTGTCCTTTTGTTGACAAAGAGCCTCTTAAGCAAAACTTGCAATGTGTCTTCACTTTGTTTCTTTTTTTGGTTATAAAATAACAACTAATAACTTGTGGAAGCAATTTTTTTTCCACAACATGATTAATTATTATTATTCTTATTTACATCTCTTTTTGCAAAACCAAGTAAGCAAATGAAGAAGAAGAAGCTGGTATTGCCATTAGATAGAGACAGAGAGAGGGTTGCCACAAATGCCATTGTTTACAATGTATTCCTCCAAAATTTTTATGACATTGAATCATTGGTTGTGAAGGTAGAACCAATTGATTGATCACCCTCTTTAAAAGTCTTCTACCCTAATCCTCTAACAAACCGTCCCTCAAAGTTATGAGATAAAATTTCAAATTGCCTTATACTTCACAAAAAACAGACCAATTTTTTTGTTTTGGTAGTTTTCAAAACTACCATTGCCCCTTTTTTTTGCTACACATGTTCAATCTCACTCATAAAATACATTTGAAAAAAACTATTACATTTTCATTCTTTCTCATTCACAAACATGTGCGTGCATAATTGACACTGCAATTGTGACTTTCTCTTTCTCACACAAATAAACACACTATTCCACAAATCCATAATTCCTTGTTCTACAATAATTTCATCCTTGGATAAAAAACAAGCGAAAGGCATAATACCATAGAGAAAGTTGCAAAGAAAAATAATTTTTTAAAAATCTCCATATCATGCGTGAACCATTGTGTTTTGCCACTTGATCATAGCTTTGGCAAATTTGAACACATGAAACTTTGGGTATTGGCAAGAATGAAACAAAATAATCCTAATTTGAATGATGATGTGTTTGATTCAATGCTCCATGACATGACAATAGATCTACAAAAGACAAATATTCCAAGTATTCAAAATCACAATTGTTTGCACCAAAGATGTACCTTCAAACAGGCTAACAATGACCCAAGTTGTAAAAATTCTAGAGATGAGTCAAATCATGTAGATGCAACCCTTTCCACAACTAGGAATGCCTTTTTTTTTGGTAGCAATTGGTGTTAGTGGTTTGTGACCACAAATGGTTTTAAGGCATGCAATTAGAATTAATATTTTTTTAAAAAATGGTTTATTTCCACAATAATGTAATGTCTAAAAATGATCAATTTTAATTTATAGAAATGGAAATTTGTTATCATCTAATGGTAATTGATTTGCAAGGAAACCATTACCATTCCATTTAACACAATCAAATGTTATTATGGGTGGATGCATCCTTTAATGAATTTTAATAATTTGCACCCAAACGTTATTTTACAATTTTTCATGTTATCACTTCTTTAAATATTGATCATGTGTTTTCACTTTAAATGTTTAATCTAGATTGGATAATTATTTGTGTCCAATGGCACATGTGTTATTTGCATTATTGGGTGGGTATATTGATGTGAACTTGGTATAAAGATTCATACTGATCTTGGAATCCAAAAAATTACCAAATTGATATAAATATGTATTTAAATTTGATTGTACAGATTCAAAAATATTGTTTGTTTCAAAAATATAAAACAAAAGTAATTTTTGATATAAATAAACATTCAAACATCCAATTTTCATCAAAGGTGATTTTAAATACATCATAAGTAATAAGATAAACTCATTTTTAAAAATTATAATAAAATTTGTCCCTTGAATAAAATTATTATTTTTCATTATAACGAAAAAAATTTAAACATATTTTTAATGTACATTTATTGTCGCAGATATATAAAATGACAAAATCCAACAAATCAAATATTATAATCCCATCCAAAATAAAGGTAAATGCCTTTACATTTATACAATACAAAAAAAAATCATAATTTCAAATATATCACACACAAATTATTGTAATTGAACATATCATTTAAAAATTGTAAATCGTTAAATTTTTTTGTAGGAATATAACATTCGAGAAACCCATTTATGTTCAATACAAAAAGCATGAATATCACATTATCAACATAAAGCATGTTGAATGGGGTGTTCTCCCAAAAGGTTCAAACTATCACAACACACTTTACAACCCAAAGACTAAAGAAGTAGCTTTTGCATTAATCATTGGAGCTACATGATCTTGTTGTGTGGGGGAAAAAGGAAATTACAACCAAATGTCATCTGCTAACACATATGCAATTGCAACATTTTACATTTCTTTGAATGATTCAAAATTCATGAAAGAATATAAAAATAATATTTCAAAATGGAGTCAATATTGGAAAGAAAAATGTATTGATTTAACTTGGCATGACAACTGATAGCTCATTTTCAGAAAAAAAAAGTTGTTGAAAACAAAAACCACAGCAACAACATCAAGATTGCTTTAATCAGCATGGAAAAAACAAAAAACCACTATAGAAAATGACAATGTAGAAGAATTTAACAAAGTTCAATTTTTTGATAACAATAACAAATTAATTGATGGAAACACAATAAATTCATGAGATTTAGGTTCCATCAAATGTTACATAAGATATTGGAGGCATTTCGCTTCCAGAAGACATGGTTTAACATTAAAATTAATTGTAGTTAAGTTATTGGACCAAGCAAATACGATTAAAGATAATTATGATGTTCATATATTTATCATATAAATCCATTTGAATTAATAAAAGTATTTCGAATATTCTTTTATCATCATTTTTCCAAATTGATTTCCTCTCATGTAATAATCATGTAATTTGAAATATTTTAAAATTTTATTGATTTCTATTTTATATTCCATCTATTTTCCCCTATTTTCAAGTGGATCTTTTCTAGTCATTTTAGAATGAACAAAAAATTTATTATCATTGAAAGTGTTGGAATTTGAAAGGAAAAAGAAGATATCATAGTTTAACCTTATCAAATACTTTTTGTTCCATATAATTCTTGAAATACAATTGATACAATGTAATTTTGTTAATCTTCACATAATTTTTTTTTAAAAAGCTTCAAGATTTATTTTTAAATTGAAAATTTTCCGTTGAATAATTAACAATTTATAATATTTATATTATAAAATATTCATTAATTTTTCAATTACAAGTATTTACACATCAAAATATCATATATCAAAGATCATTTATCAAAACATCAACTTCATCCATTGATAGAATTTTAAGTCTTCATTACATGTACAATTATAATTAACCATTCCAAATGACAAATGAGAATATCATCAAGAAAAACGCAAGGAAAAGAAAAAGATATAATGAAACAAAAGACAAAATAATGCCCAAAGATAGGAACAAAGACAAAACAATTGTGAAAAAATAAAAGAAAAACGAAAAAAAATTAAAGATTTAATTAATGCTAAAAGAAGAAAAAAAATCAAATACACACAAAATATTTGAAAACTCTTTAATACAACATGTACATCAAGATTTAGAAAAACCCTTATTGACCAAAAAGAAAAGGTATTTCTTCTATTGAACATCAATTTTTTGCATGTACAAAAAAAAAACTAAAAAAAACCCATAAAAAAAATGTAATCAATACTAAAAGATGAAATTTTTAATTTAAACACGCATAAAATACTTGATGAATATTTAATAAAACATCCAAATATTTTCCCACCACAATCAAAAAAGAGAATAACATGTTTTGTTAAAATCAATTTAACACTTTCATAAAAAAATCTAACTTTGAATTTGGCTATTGTTGTGTTTACAATGAAAATAAATTTGCAAATGAGTTAATAATATGCGATACCTGAAATCTTCATTTTGATTTGAAACATATGAAAAATTTACTTAAAATGAATCTTAAATATCATTTTGAAACTAATATCGAATCTATCCCAGAAGAATTAACAAGTGACACCAAACATGTACAACAAAAATTGAATGGATTTTTATTAGCAAAGGAAGGTATTTCAATAACTAAATGTCAAATTTTTGTATGTAAAATTTGTTATGTTTCTTTAAAAAACAATAAAATACCAAAACTTGCATTAGCCAATGGCTTATGGATTGGCATCACACCACCAATGTTACCAAAATCGACAATGGTGGAAGAAACCTTAATAGCATGTTATTGTTGTTGTACCATATTAATTAAATTAAGATATACCAACAAAGGAAGAACAACAAGCCAACATGCACTTAAAGGAAATATAGTAAATTTTGCACAAAATCTTGAAAGTGCAATAGAACTTTTAAACACATTGCCATCATCATTAGAAACATTGACTAATATTATTGCAGTACACTTTGTAGGAAGTTCACACCCACCTATAAAACTAGTCAAAAGTTGCAAACTATTATATGTACGTAAATATGATATTACCATGTGGTTAACTTGGTTAAAATCTAATCATGTAGGCTACAAAAATACAAGTATGAATACACATATATTAAATACAATGCCTGAAAATGACATACCAGAGCCAATAATGAAATCAATGTTCCAATCAACAAATATTGAACTTGCAAATGCTGAACATTGTACAAATATCACAGACTTAAATCAACAAAAAGGTACGATGAAACTGAACATGTCATTGAAATATTAGGTCTAATAGATTTCGATGGCATAAACATAAATAAACATGAACAAATGATTAATGCATTCCAGAATTTACATCGTAATCAATATTTGTCCTATAATCACCACACCATAATGATAAATGAATACAATAACCCAAATATGATAGCATGCATGTTTCCTACTTTATTTTCTTTTGGAACTGGTGTCACCAAACTGAATAACATTAAACATGAATGAAAGAGAACTCCTTAATGAAATACAAACCATAGATTTTGACAACATTATTATTAACCCACAAAACATAGATTCTAAAATATATATATGTAGTTAATTATGACATGTAAAGGTTTATAGTAAATATGTCATGGCGTTTGGAAGTAGCCGTGTAACAGAAAGGGACCAATTTTTCAGTATGATGAATTTTATGGGAACACCAAGTTTATTTTTCACTTTGAATCTCACATTTTTCCATCATCCTTTGTTAGATGTTTTAAGTGGACAAAAGGTAAATCTTAATTTTTTTAAAAATAAAAATATGGTAACAAAAATGAATGATGCAAATATGCAATGATAAATCCAAAAACTCAAGCTATATTTGTACACACTATTGTCAATGTTATCTTCAAATATATGTTACAAGTGAAAAACATAGATGATTTATTGGTGTTTTTGGTCACATAAAAGTTCATTATGGATGTTACAAAACAACAAAAAATGGCCACTTACATATTCACACATTATTATGTTTTAATAATTTTCCAGATCCCAACACATTTATACAAGCATTGCAAGATGATGAGATTTTTTGACAAAATATGATTATTACTTAAATGATATAATTATACGAGACATTAATGAATATAAATCATGTGCAAAAAAGATAGATATAAACTACATTAATGACAATTTTGATGACATACATCCTTGCAACATAAGGCCACCAAATCCTGAAGAAAAAACTTTACAAAATTATTCCAAAATGACATTCATAAACTATTGAAGATATGCAATTGACATGTATGTAATCCAACATGCTACAAAACATATGTTAATATGTCAAAAAAACTATGCAAGTATGGATTCCTTCAACCTTTAATGAACAAAAATCATTTTAACATTGAAAAGAGACTTTTACACATAAAAAGAACTTCAATAAATGGTTAAATAATGCAAATCCATGGATATTATCAGCTTCAAGATGTAATCATGATTTGAAATGTATAGCAACTTTCGGCAAAGATAGAATCATTAATTTATTACATCATAAATTACATCACAAAAACATCTATTTACACTTCACATATATATTCTCTTTTGCAAATTGCAATAAAAAACTAAAAAAAAGAAAAGAAAACTCAAATAATAATTGCAATTCAATCAACAAAAGTCAATGTCTCCTCATATGTTGTTTAAATACAATAGGAAATCAACAAGAAATATTAACCACCAGAGTAATTAGCTACTTATTGAACTTATTAGATCACATAACCAATCAATGATTTCACTTACATACCTTGGTATAGTTTGTCAACATGGGTAAATGGCCAAGAAAAAATCAAAATGTTCAAAATGAAAACGATAATCACACTAATGCCAATTTTGAAACCTTTACAATTGATAAAAATTTATCAAATCAATAATACATCATACACAATTTTAAGGTCAATTACCAACATAGATTTACCCACTTTTACTTCTCTATGTCCATATTATTTTTCTAGTAATATAAATAAATCAACAACATCCATTGTCATAGATTTAATAATGATCACCTTCAATACAACACCTATAGCCTTTGTGAATTCAAAGAACCAAAATTCTAGTTTTACAAAGTTATACAATACCTTCACAAAAAAATGACCTAGAAAATCATGCTCAAATAATTTGTATTTTATTTACATCATGGTGTACAATTTTCAACATCAAATTAGATCTCACTATATCTTGGGAAATGACACTAAATAATGTGTACCCGACATTTATTGATTTGCAAAAAATAAAATAAAAATAAAAATATCAGTAGCTTACCTGAATGTAGAAAATGAAAAGATGCAAATAGATTATTAAAAGTATAATCAACACAACTTGAACTTGATAAAGAAAACATAGAAGAAAAAATTACAATGAATCCACATTATGAAGATGATGTTGAAAATGAACTCCAACAAAACATCCATAACATAAAAGAACAAAACAACAATGTACAAACATAATTTAGTCCTAAACAAATAGAAATTGAATATTTATTATGTAACACAAGTACTAAAACTTAAATAATAAAACATCTAAAAACAATGGAAACAAAAACACAAAATGAAAATATTAATAATGATAACATGAATTTCATTATCAAACTTCAAACTTTGATCAAACAATGGAATTAAGATTTGAAATTTCCACAAATATTAAACCTTTATGAATCAACATTAGAAATTTCACATACATATTCAAACATGACCTATATAAATGATAATGCAAAACCTCAATTATCATACTTACTATTTAATGATGTGCAATCATATGATATTGAAAATGAAAATAAAATTGTAACTTTCATTGATGAAATAAATATTTATTCATTGTTACATATTAAAAACATCATAAGGAAAAATACAACTTAAATAATTTACAAGCCATTTCATTTGAAAATTTCATTGCAAGTACATCAAATAATCAATTATTACAATATGTAGGAGGAACTGCAAGTATTGGTAAAACACATATAATTAAAGCTATCCAAGATTATTTTTTGAAAATGTGAAAACAACAAAAATTTAGAGTTGTAGCATACACATCAAATGCAACCTTATTAATAAATGGAATAATGATACATTTTTTATTGGGATTTTCAATCAATAAACACACAATTATAAGCAAATCTAATTCAACATATGGCCAAATATCCAATTCATCATTATCGATAAAATATCCATGGTAGGTTGCACATTGCTTGTTATAATACATTTAAAACTACAAAAACTAAAATATGACATTTTACCATTTGGAAGAATCAACATAATGTTCATGGGACATTTTTTACAATTTCCACTAATCAATGACACACCATTATATTCAACAAACATACATTCGATTTTTTTTACATTCATAAAATTAACACAAAAAAAATCATAGGTTTTAAATCATAGGTAAAAGCATTTGGGAAAATTATATTTGACCAAATAGTATCATCTTCACAAAACAATTGAGACAAAACAAAGACATTCAATATGCCACCTTTTTAGAAAACCTTTGAATTGGAAATATTTTAAAATCAAAATTTGAATATTAAATACTCATTTTCTATCTAATTTAAACGTCAACTTATTCAATGATCCATGGAATAAAGCAACCTTCATAGTTCCTCATAATGAATTATGAAATGCCATAAACCATTATATGATAAATATCCATTCAAAAACATCAAAACAAAAATGTTACACTATTGTTGCAACCGACATGTAAAAAAAAAGGGCCAATATGTAATAATATCAAATACATTATAAGACAAATGGTGTTCACAAGTAAAATTCAATGCTTAGCACCTTTCCTTAAAATCTATAAAAGGAATGAAAATCATTATAACAAAAAATTTATATCATGAACTAGGAATTGTAAACATAAACTTTAAATACATTGAAAATATATCCCTCACAAATTTTAAATCGACACAAAAAGATGTTACAATGTATCCCCCCATAAACGTTTTGGTCAATTTAAATGATTTCATAGAAAAAATAAATAAATTACAAAACATAAAATTAAGAGGCCTCCCTAAAAATGTCATACCAATAATACCATATCAAGGAGTTTCCAATATCATCATCACATATCGGAGTCAAACACATCCAAAACATTCATAATCATTAGATATCAATTGTCACCTACCCAAACTTTTTGTTTTACAGATTTCAAAACACAAGGACAAACATTTGACAAATTAATTATAGACCTTTGACAACCACCTAATAATGTGCGTTTAAATATGCACAACATATACATAACCTTATCATGTTTACAATCCATAGATGGACTCATAATCTTATAAAATATTATTATCCAAGACATATGCAAAGCTAACTTCAAAAAATGATCTTTATAAATGTTCAAACCTATTTCAAGTCATAATATAACCAAAAACATCCTACAAAGAAAAAAGACAAAAATGATTTAATGATTAATGATTTCAATAATAATAATATTGACAACAATGTCATCAATTACTAACATGAAGAATTCCAATTAACTAAAATCAATGAAAACATTCTTTTCGATCTGAATGGATAGTTAAGCAATCAACATTTAGAAACCACAATGCAAATATTTTATGTTCAAAAATTACAATCGTTAGGATATCAACAACACACATACACAATCATAACTATTATAAATATATACTTAACCGATTGTCTTCAACATGTTTTCATAAATAATAATCATTGGATATTGGTCCAAATACACACATCTAGATTAAACCTACATTGCACAATATATGATTCAAGTAAACTGACAACAAAAAAATTACAAACCAACACCATCCAATTACTAACATAAAAAATGTAAAACATTTATTATATTCATATGCAAATGTTATGCAACAACTAGAGAGTTCATCTTACAAACTTTTTACAATAGCATATGTAGCCAATATAGCATTTGGACTCAACCCAGAACAATCTATTTACAATGTACCACAATTGCATTTGCATAACGACATAAACAATGAAACTATATCTCCATTCGCCAAACACTCCCATTCAAACACACTAAAAAAATAGATGGTCAATTGTCAGTAGTAGTGCATAGCAACACAGAGCCCAAGTTTATTTGTTTATATATTTTTAATGTCTCCAAAGCATTAAATGCCTTCATGTGGTTCTCAAAAAATATTTTAACCTACAATAAATATATATTGGTGGAAACTAAGTTTCCACTACTCCAATTCTTCCACAACTACTACATAAGTCATGAAATTTTAAAATATGTGATAATTATAAAAAAGAATTGAATATACTGATTGGAACTAAATTCAACAATTGGATTAACAGTTGATCCAAATTCTATCCAAAGTCCAAAAGACACTATACTACACATTCATCCAAACCTCCGACAAACTGTAACACATACTCATCCAAAACTTGTGTTGTTTGGATAACTATGTTTCATAGTGTTAAGTTGAATGTGTCAGAGAGTTCTCCTCTTTCTTTCTTTTTATAAAAACTTAAATTTTTCTTTAAGGTACAACCCGACCTGACAATCCATTTTATTTTTATTTTTTATATTTTTCTAAAGCACAACCCAACCCGAGAAGCCAAACCCAACCTGAGAAGCCATTGGCACTCCCAAGTCAAGCTCATTGGCAGACGCAGGAGATACCCACTTGCCATTCAGATAACAATCATAGCATCCATTGGAGGGGGGTTCACCGCTCTGGTTGAAGTTAAGGCTTAGTGTTACAACTGGTGAGAAACACAGCAACCTGCACTGCAATTTGTCTCACTAGAATAGAGACTGCCAATTTGCAGCACCAAAGTCTGTATGAAGAATGTAACCAACGTTGTTGTGATGCTCTGTGATTGATCAGGGCCCATTTGAGGCAATTCCATTTCATGAAAGTCCACATGTGACCCAATTACTCCTCTAGTAAAAGAGGGAAGGACGGACAATTTGATTTGGAATTTGCACTCACAAGGCCACCAAAATGGATAGCAGATTGAGGCAATAGAGAGAAACAAAAGATAGAAACACACAGCTGGACTACTACAGAACATAGGGGCTCAAACCAAGTGCCAACTTACTACAACGTGAATGGGCTAGCCAGGCCCATCTGAGAGATATATAAAATGAACGTAAATCAGAAGAGCCCTCTTATAATTGCTTGTCTTCAGCAACTGATTGGATGTACCCACTGCGCCAAAAATTGGCATCATTGAAATTAGGATCACCAATTAGACTGTCCTTTGCCCCAGGCTCAGGATTGTTGAAATCTGCTGTTTCCTTCAAATGAATGGGACTGGCCTCTCCTACCACACCTTCTCGCAGCATTTTCTCCATTGCTTTAGTTGTTCCATCTGGTTCTACACCAGCAACTTCTTCACCAGTCAGTGGGTTGATCGTATGACTGTTGTCGAGAATCAAATCATGAGCATCTGAACGAGGAGAAAGCACCGATGGTACTGAAGTGAGCTCAGCAGTAGACAAAACCCCTGATGATGCAGGATTCTCCCATTGAGGATCTGGGATATCAGGGACATCAACCTTGAATGAATTACTCTCATTGTTTACATCCTGCCCTGATGTGCCCTCCAAGGGTGACACTGTCTCCCTCAAACCCAACATCCACTCAGGTAGTTCCAGAGCTTGAACTGAGTGAGAGTTTTCCTCTTGAAACTCTTGAAACAGGTTCTCTGACAATCCAAAAGTTTGCAGCTTTGAAGCTGGGTCTTTCTCATCAGGCTCACTAAGGGTTGACTCTTGTTTTTCCTTGTTCAGATCCATTTCATTTTCAAGTCTTTCAAGCTTGTGATTCAAGGACCCCAAGTTATTTGCAGAGGATGCAGTATCAACCAAATCATCATCCTCCCCTAGTACCACCTCATCATCACTGCTGCTTCCTCCATTGCTATTTGGGGGGGAGACAGGGTTTGTGATTAGTCCATCCTCATTCTGACTCAGGGAAGAAGAGATGAGGAAGGTTGGTGATGATTCTTCTTTTGTTCTGTCATCTTGCAAAGTGAACCAGCTGCCACTACTGCAAAACCCACATACAACCAATAAAATAGCCATTCTGCACATAACTTCCAATATGCTACATTGCACAGTGGGATAGAAACAGGAAATCAGATACTGGATTAACAGTTTACCTGGCCTGTTCTTCCCCAAGTCGCAGTGATGAAATCACGACTTCTGCTGACTCATCATCAAAGAAAACATCCTGCAAAACATACTGATGGTCAGACTATTCCACAAGGTGAAAATGTGTAGCACTACTTGATATTGTTGCTTATGGTTTTGTGCTGACAGGAACATCATTGCAAGCAACAAGCAGCAAATGGCCATCAAACTCCAGGAGAACAGGACATACACAAAGGACATCTCTCACCTCTTCATCTCTCTCAATAGGCCCATGTCCCTGAAAACCATCACAGATATCAGCTTAGGTCATCCAAAATTAGGAAATAGAAATTGTCAGCTTCCAAAAGCGTTTGCAATTGCTCCTCAAAGCCAACACCTCACCATCCTTCAGCCACAAAATCAGCAAACCAAGAAAACAACCCCTCACCATCCTTCAACCACAAAATCAGCTAACCAAGAAAGCAACCCATATAGCCAAAATGGAGGTGGCACAAACCTCCTCTCCATCCTCATTGTCAAACATGCTGTAGCGGTAGGCATCATGTGACAAGTTGCTGGTCAAGTTGGAAATGTCATAGTCCCTATCACGGAAGCCATCATCATCATCACTTTCAACTGTGCGGTCATGTACAGCTGTAGGACGCCTGCATCCACCCACCTCTGTATAATCAGACCCTTCCCTCCATTCACAACTTCGAAATTAGGTCACACAGGTTCCAGGCTTAGCAGTGAAGATTACTAACTTGAATAAACAACAGTAAGCTTTCCCAGCCTCCACCACATATAGCTCACAATTATGCAACTGCCTTCAGATGAAAAGCAACAAATGAGAACTTCCTTAAGAAAGGAAAAAAAAACTTGCAATACATCTGTGCAGGTGTTGGCACAAATCGTACCCACAGGACCATTGAAACACATTTTCAATCATGTTGCGTGGTTGGAGCACCAACAAAATCCAGTCGCTCCATTTTGGATTTGCCTGCAAAATGATCACAAAAGGTTTGAGGCTTGTTTCAATTCTAAAGCAAATATGATGACACTTTACTACGATTTTACACCTCAATTGGACCATACAATATCTACCACTGCCTGTGTCTTCATCTCAGGATATGGGTTCCAGAGATGGGTTCCTGCCACAACCACAATTGTGAAACAACACAAAACCTGTAAGGTCATGTTGTGTCAAAATTGGAGGTTCATTCAAGATCCCACATCCACATGTCCTTTCACTAGAACATCAGCAGGTCAACATGTCAGGATTTCTTGGTTTTGACATTTAGGATCAGTTCTGAGCACATGACAGTTGACCTTTAACATGGGATGCATGGCTGTGAGATGGACTTTCAATGACAGTCACCACTTTGTAGCAAAACGTGACCTGAAACGTGCTGTGATTTTGGAATAGACCTGTAGGTGGGCTTTTATGGTGGAGTTCGATCCTGAAGCCTGAATCATCCTGTTGGCAATGCGTGTTAAGTGCCCTAGGCTTCCTATTTTTGTTGGTGATTTGGTTTTTGTTGGCTTTGACTGCACATGAACCCACATTCAATTGATCATTAAAATGCATATAATAATTAGTTGTGTAGAAATGGATGTGACAAACCATGATGCACAGAACTGCCAGATTTGAGAATAAACAGGCAGCTAAAACCACTGAGTTATCATTAGCTCACACAAGCAATGCTTATATCATTAAGCACAAATATACATATGTGAGAGAATGTTGTTGAAACCAGGTTATTGAACAGAAATGTTTTGACTTCAGAAATGAGTACCTCCAACTGTGTCTCAGGAACGTAAGGGCTTTCATCAGCAGCCAACAACCTTGTGACAAAATCACAATCCTGGAAGAGGTGATCTAGTAATGCCTGGTTGTTGCTCTCCAAGCAGGATGACACAATATTCTCCACCTGGTGATGCAACATATTGTTGAAAGGGTAGCTACAAAACCACCCAACACATAGTCCCATCAATAAAACTGAGCATTTGGAGCTATTCCTTGTCAGTGATCAGCACAACTGCTATCTATATTCAGTCAACAAGACAGAAGCAAACAGGACAGATTCATAAAAAGCCCAAAGAAATTGATGGATAAACCTCAAACAGGAGACAGTAGAGATAGTGAGATAAAGAAAAAGAAACCAAGAGATTAATGTCTCACTGAAAGATTGCAAGAGGAAGCAGCAGAAGGAAAAGGATCTCCAACAGAGTAGAAGATTCCAATGGACAACAGTACTTGCCCAATTGCATGATTTAGCTCACTAAGGTGTCTCCTTTGAGACTCTACTTTTTACACCCATACAGCAGCATTTTTTCTGATGAAAACTGCAGAAATTGCTTAGATGCCAGCAAATGTACTTACTCAAAGAAGAGCTTCAGAACCAGTTGAATGGCTCCTGAGGATATCAACTCTTTTCTGGCTCCCTCACTATTTGTTCTTAACAAAACTGCAATGAATTCCACAATCTTCCAAAAACCACAGGCAGAGTTTTAGATTGCAGTAAGAAGAAATGAACAGAAAAAAGGATACCCAAAGCAGCAAGACTTGCTAGTCAAATGAGATGAATGCCCTAGGAACGCTACAAGCTTCTATGAGACTAGGGCAGCTTGCAAAATATTGTCTGCAACCATTGTATATGAACAATGCTTCAACAGCAACATTAAGGTTGATTACACAGATAATTACATTATAGATATAAGAGTAAAGATTAACCTTCAGTCTGTGAATGCCAAGAGGAGGCTGGAGCTGCCCATAAGTAGTGAACAGAACTTTGTCCTCCGCAGACACATCCAGTACTTTAAGTAAGTCACCTGTCATTATACCCCAGCCAACAATAAGCCACTGACCTCTAGAACTTTCTGCTGGCAATGTCAGCAGCGGTCAGCAGTGGTCAGCATGATGCCCTGAATTGTTCTCAAATCACCACTGCTATCCACTCTCAGATGCACCTGAGTCTAGAAGGCATTTATGTTCCACATGCAAACCATGCCAACTGATAGGCATGTATGTGCATACATGCTGCAAAGAGAAAAAAGATGGAAAGGAAGGAAGAAGAGCAAAGACATCCACAAAAGGCTCTAACAATTGTAAGACATGGGGACACAACACTCTGATTGGTAGCAACAGGTTTTGGAAGACAGATGAAAAGTACACTGGAACTGGAAAGAAACCTACCCAGTCTTTGAAGCATTCCTTCAACGGTATCTGGATTGGCTGTTGATACAGGCTCAGCGACATGCTGCCCCCGAGCAGCTCCTGCAGCTGCTATCGTGGCAGCTCTCTTTGGATCCAAAAGAGAGATACATACAGAGAGCGCATGTACAACTGTAGACTTTGACTCTGGATCTTCCAATACATGATGAAAGAGCTTCCCTACAAACCTGCAAAGGCACCTCGTAATGGTTGAGTTCACATAGTTAACTATAACTGTACACTAAATTTTTTCCAGTTTCTTAAACCTAAAAGAAACAACAACTATTTGAGGGATACATTCCATGTACCCATGCACAGGAAAGCTCATCAGAAAACATAGTGGACTTGTGAAACATCTGTACACATGCACATAGTTTCAAGAAACATACTTTGGGCTAGCAAGTTTTGAAGCCAGTGCAGATTGAGCAATGCGAGTAATAGCGGAGAGAGTCTCAGCTGCATTAGCATGCACTTCTGAGGAGTTCTGCACAAAGAGAAAGAAAATAGCTTCAGCTGCTGAAGTCCACCACACAATCACTGTGTAAGTAGCATCAACACTTCTACAGCAACCCAGCAAGGAGAAAGCATCTTGTGGTCAATAGAAGGCAAAACAAAACTCCAAGCTATTGAGGCTTAGCAAGAAACTCAAGGGTTCGTAGCTATATTTTCTCTTATATTCACCACAAAATGTATGCATCAACTCTTATACTGTTTGGAACAGATAGCAACTTCTACCTTACCACCTTATTTAGAAAAGCAAGACCCTTGGTAGACCTCATATCCACAGATATTTCTCACACTTTTTTTGCTAAGTATTTTGAGTGGGCTTGCTACAGGAAGTGCGAACAAGGAATACCAGAGGACTAAGCTTGTCCACAAGCATCTCCAGCAGATCAGTATCCGCCAACCATTGTAGGGAATCCACATGAAAGGCATAAATATGTTCATCGGCTCCAACCAGTCGTACCAGAATCTACAAACCAAAACAGAATCTATGCTTGAGAATAATCCAAGTTTGGTAAGTCAGATTCATCACCAAGCTGTCATGGTCATCCTCATTGGATTTCCTTCAGAATGGGTATTACAACTGAACACAATTCTCCCACTGGGGTCCACAACCTCTCAGAGAGGACTGGACTGCTTCAAAGCTTCATTTTCAATCACCCTTCTTTTTGCAGAAGTAAAATCAAGAAGGAAACAAAAGCAGACCTCCATAATTGAGGTGATCCCAATAAGATCCACCAATTTCATTAGTATCTCCTGATGCGCCTGGAAGAAACCATTCCCATACACCCAACAGCCAAAGGAAGATGAATACTGCAAAATGACAGAATGACTCTAAGAATGCATCCCATCCCATAAATCACACTCGGAACTACCACTGACCATTCCAAATTACAAAAGCAGCAGCGGTCCACAAAGAGAAGGCAGGATACAAAGGATGGACCAATAATGAAACCACAATATGGCCATTTGTGGGTGCCTCTAATTATGCCAGTTAAGCATGCCACAGCATTATGGAGCATTGTCAGCACCCAACAGGGACTGCTGGCAATGACATACAAATAAGCCCAACTGTGACCATGTGAGACAGTCATTTCAATTCATCTAAACTCAACCAAACCAGAATTGTGACTAACATCCCAGATAATGCAAGTGTAAGATACCTCACAAATAAAGACTATGAGAATGAATTCCTGGTGGTCTGTTCAGCCAGGGTTGGAGATAAGAAGAGAAGACATACTTGCAAGTATTGCATCACAGGCACAGTTTTTCTAAGCAGCAAGCTTACAACAACCTGCAGTAACATGTCAAGATAAAAGCAGCTATTAGTGTTAAATAAGCAGGTTTCTACCACATCCATATATCCACCCAAGTTCCCTGAGGATACATCCACATATATAAATTTGTCAAGGCAAGGGCTACCACATAAAGCTCTTAAAAGTACCTCAGGAGTCCATTACACACAGAAAGATCTGCACATCAACATATGACATTATCTAGCAAGGAACCAGTCCCAACATACTTCCACAGTGACAACACATCCTTGTAAACAGAAACCTAAATATCTCATACACCCAATGGCCTGCAAGAGAGAGTAATCAGTCACCAACCTGTTCTGTGCATTAAGTACTGTTCGAACCCATGCACCCATTTCCAACTTTGAGTGAACAAGGACGAGCTTTTACCTTACTAAAGTAACCAGCCAACAAAGTTCCATGTGGTCTACCAGGCTCCAGAAAGGAGAAAAGAAAATCCATGAGCTGCACATAAAGAACACGTCAAGGTCCTTTCTTCAAGCCTCTCTCAATCTTTCTCTACAATAAGCCAGTTTTGCAGGTCATAAAGTTTGCTGATGAGCGATCGAGTAACATAATGTCCCCACATGCTGAAAAGAGAAAGAACTGAACTGGCCATGAATCTAGTCCCATTATTTTTGTTGAGCCCTTCAACACCCAACAGGAGTGACCAACAGTGTGGTACCACTCACCACATCATCCTCAACCAGTGTCTTGAATATGACATCGATGTCACAAGTGAAGATTTCACACGCAATAAATGGAAATCTGCCATTCAAGAACCCAAGAGCATATGACCACCTTGCACAGAAAGCAAATTCTGATCAATATACAAGAGAATGGCAAGGAAAGATAGGTCCATTCTCCTCTATAGGACATATTTCTTCAAGACATTGGAGTTTATCATTTCTCCTCATCTATTTGCTGCTCAGCTGTTGAAAGACAGTGTGAATATTATGAAATGGATGGCTGCATGAGCCTACTTGAAGGCACGCTTGTTGTCTGCATTCTCAGGTGGCTCCTCTATGACAAAGCATAGCAATGACCGCACTTGTACCTTTCCCCGTAGGCTGCAAAAGGAAAAAGAAGGTTGTTCAGCTTGCAAAATAGCAATTCCGTATCAACCAAAATATGAAAGGTACAGGCAAACCTTCCAAACAGCTTGACCAAACATCATCTGAGCTTGTGACGACTTACAAATTTATGAGGCGGCTGTTGAGAGCTTTACATTCCTGAATGATCTCCTCCTCATCAAGGAGTTCTTCCAGTGTGTACCCATCTTTGTCAAGCACAGACTCAACCTGCATGCAACAGAAGCAACAACTCAGAGGGGTGGGTGCATGGAGATCTCTCAGTATGAGACAATCCATCTGGGAAGAATCTCTCATGTTACAAAAATTCAGAATTGTGAAATGGATAAAGAAGCAGCAATCCATTACCCTTTGCTCTTAGGTACTACAGTTACAATATGACTAGTGCAAGCATACTACCACTAAATGTACAGCCATTGACACAACAATCAGACCAGAAAATTTTCAGAACCAGGTCTTCAGTCAGTAAGGATGTGGAGCATAGTGGATAGAGAGAACCACAAACAAAGAAGAATAACAGAATCATTGACATTATGCATCTGTAATAACTTCATTTCAGTTGGGCTAGGAACCAAAATCCCCTCAGTGAGTTCATCAGCTCCTAGGAGCTGGTGGAGGTCAACATCAAGCATTAACCGAAGTACTGAGTTTCCATCTCAAGACCAGTCATCACAGGAAAAAAAGAGCCAGGATGCTGGATAGCTTTTTAAAAAAATCTAAAAAGAAGGTATTTATTAACATGATTCATATGCCTCATGCAGACCAAAAAACTCACGAGAAAACAGGAACACAGAAAGTAAGAGAAAAAAGAAAAGAAAAGGAAAAACCCCAACAAGAAAGGAGGAAGAACAGAGAGAGGAATGAGACTCTAAGAGCATGTTCTTTTGAGAACAACATGGGTTTTGAAAAGCTCCTCACTTAGGATTAAAAAGCCCTCAAATAGTCATTTTGAAGATTCCCTGAGGCAGAAACACCAAACATACATCTTTCTTTGTGGGGTTAATCAAACCCACAGTTCAATTTAACAGAAACTTTGAAAAGAAACCTTTTCTCTTCTCTTCGGCAGCCTAATTAAGCTCACCATTTGAGCTATGAAGAACCCATTTGGAGTTACAAAGCCTTAATAGCCTATAGCCTATAAAACTGACTATTGAGTACTCCAAATTTGGTAGAATCTGAAGAATTGGAATTCACACAAGGCATACAAGTCATGCTAATACTGCATATTGTGACTGAGGATGCCTGCAAAATGGTGTTTAAGGGTTTGGAAGCTTAGGATATTTAAAAGTCATGATACTTCAGATCTGACAACAGAATAGAAACAATCAGAAAATATCTATGAGATTGTGGAGAAATCTCCATTACAATAACATGAACATGAGTACAGTCATAACCTCATGAGAGTTGGAGTTGCTCACAAAGTGTCAGACCCATCATCACCTTCATCATGAATAGCTATTCAGTGTCTGATGAGCTGCCATGACTTCCTACTGACTTCATCAGCTTGCAACAATGGCAGGTGTAGATAAATATATGATAAGCAGACCCAAAATCTGGGCGACCATTGTTAAAAATCTGCATCCTCCTGAGATTGATTGTTGGAAGCAATGGGAGGACTCAGTCATGATGTCTGCTAGCACTAAGAGATGTAGCTAATTAAAAAACGTCAATAGTATGCCTGATTCAAACTGTAACGAAATAGCAACAATCAACAAGAATGAAAAGCCTGGAAACCCCACTCTAAAAAAAAAGAGAGAATAAGATCACAACGTAAAAATTGAGTAGCAGTTTGAACAACAGCAGCAACATTTGTAAAAGCAGCAACAGTGATATGCCATGTTGGGGGATCTTCAACAGAAACATGTATACAGTCATACCCATGTTGGGGGATCTTCAACAGAAACAGGTATACAGTCATACCCATGTTGAGGGATCTTCAACAGAAACATGTATACAGTCATATCCATGTTGTAGGATCTTCAAAGGAAACATGTGTAGAGCTTCAGAGCAAAGAAGAAGAAGAAGAAGAAGCTCATAGCCACTTCAAAACTTCTGAGAGAGAAGCAGAACTGGCTGCATTTCTATGTAGATACAGGATTCATTTTCATGAGCTGCCAAGCTGCACATACAGGTCAATTGATTCTACAAGCTCAAACTGCAATGCTCTAGACATAAGAGCCACTGGTTTTGTAAGCTGAATTTTTACTCTCCCACCACACACACTCCCTGAAGTAAGTGCTCATTGTCTTGCAAACTCGAACCACCCCACCCAACAACCCTAATCCCCCCCCTCTCTCTTCTTCGCGGGTGAAATTCCCGGATGAGTGCACTAGGCAAACTTACCGGAGAAGTTGTCGATAAACCAGCTACCCGCCAAAACATTTTTCTCAGAAAGCGTTCAATCTCTGTCGACTCGGGTGCTGCTCTCCGCCGTTGGGGGCCAGAGAGAATCTATCTGCCACCACCCACCTGTGCACGGTAACAAGCAGGCAGCCGGTGCTTTGTCTTTCTCTACTCAAAAACTGAGCAGAACAGAAGAACGTCTGCTGCTTTCAAGTGTCTTCGAGCCTTCTTTCTTTTTTTTCTACCTGTTCGGTTTGCCCCAGAGGCGTTTTGGCGAGAGCAGCCGAGCTAAGAAACCCCCTGCAAAACGAGCTCTCTTTCTTCAAACCCTTTTTTGATCCAGTCACACCATCTCAAACCCAGTCTCTGCGCCGGCACTTGAAACAGAGTCTCCGTCGTTGCCGTGCCCAAATGATTCTACGTCTTCATTCCCCTTCCCAACGCCACCTTCCTTTGCACAGCCAAGATCACAGAGAAGGGAAACTGACTGGAGAAAGAGGGTAAGGGAAGGGCAAAACCACCTTCAGCTTCACGGCAACATGAACTGCAAAAATGCTTCACAAGATCTTACACAAAAGCGGAGCTCCCGGACAAAAGCTTTCCTCGCTCTTCTCTGGTACAAAACACAACAGAAACACGCACCACGCGCAAACCCTAATCACCTTGATACCACTGCTATGTACCGATTGAGAAAACAGTTTCTGCTGGACCAAATATCCGCAAAAAAAAAATCACGGGGAAGAACTGTGACTGGGTTTCTGCACAGCGACAGATGTCGGGATGAGCAGAATTCGACGAGCTCAGTTTGCGAAAGTGGCGATGGCGACAAAACCGGAACCAAAAGTGCGGAAGTAGACGACGCACAAAAACAACGAAAACGGAGCTCACGGAGCTCCGTAGCTATGGCGGGGGATTTCTGCGTCTCTGTTCACACCGGGTTTCCCTTTTTTCCATTCACACTATTTTCTTGCCGACGTGGAATAAGTGGCCTCTCGATCGACCCCTCGGGCAGGTATGGGAAGGGCTACACGAGGTACATGGCCAGGTAAGATTCGCCAAACATGGTTTTGGTGATTACTGGCCACAGTAGCCATGGCAGCTGCTTTTCCTCCCCCAATAGCCAGGTGATCACTTCCATAACACCCATGGGACTTTCTTTTTTTTTTAATTTTTTTAATTTTATTTATTATTATAAATAATAATAATAATAATAATAATAATATTTTTATTATATTTTTATAAATTTTATAATTTACTTATTCATTTTCACAAGATGGGAGGTTAAATGAAGGTTGGTGAAATGGCAGTGGGTTTTCACCACCCTGGATGATGGGTCCTGGGGGGTGAAACATAAAATAAAATAAAATAAAATAAAAATGGTCACATGTGGAAGGATGCCCTGGCTATTGGTGCAGGGACAGCAGCTGCCATGGCTATTGTGGCCAGTGCATTTAATACCTAGTCATCACCCCAACTATGTCCTCCCCTGACAAACTGGTTCAACTTTTATTAGAAAAGAAATTCAAATTTTATTTTAAGTGGAAGTTTTTGTAAATGACACCAAAACCTATAGCCAAAAATCCCTATTTTTACAAATTTATAAGGAATTTGTAATGAATGCTTATAAATTGGAAGAAATCACAGGGCATTTTGGAAAATGAAACACTTGTGCTAATGTAGACATTCCACTTCCAGAATGCTCCCCACATTGATTTTTTAATCATTAAAAATTGTTGATTTTTACCATGTATAATGCCTTCAGTTGCAAGCATTATTGGAATTGGGGTGCTTCATGCAAACCCTTATTCCAATAATGCCTACAACCTTGAATGTTACACTACATGTATAAACCAATGTTACTATGGTATCACCATTGATAGGAAAAACCTTGCTAGTCTAATATGGGTTACCAACCTTATATTAATGTTAGTTTGGTAAGGGCTTGAAGTAATATTGGCCTTGTACCAAATTTATATTGATTTCAATACCAAGTACATGAATTTTTTATACCAACCCAAGATCAATGTGGGACCTACTATTAGAATCATAAGGTCATTTTCATAAAAACATTTGTAGCTATCATCACAAACTTATCAAGCTTATGGGTCAGTACAAATTTTGTGCAAAATTATATTATGATAATTGCATGAATTTAGTTAAAACATAAATTATACATATTTTACATTGAAACATCATAAGTTTAAAAACACATTATTTATATTATATTATATATAAATTTTTTCATGCCATTTTTACATTTTGAAATCCATAGATTTTGCACAAACATATTATTTTATGATTTTCACACAAATTTTATTGAAATTTCATGATATAGAAGTTTGTGATGATGTGTCAAAATTATATTTGTCAAGTTGTAAAAATATACAAATTTTATCCCCCCAAAAAAATCATAAAAATTTGGGAAAAGGCTAATAATTAACATCACAAATTTAACATGCAACAAATTAATAATGAAAATTGTGTGAAACTTATTCATTCATAGTTTTGTACATTTTATACATGAATATCATGTGTTGAAAACATGTTTAACACATGAATAATTATATTAACAGATGAAATACAAACTTATAAATATACTAATGTCACATGAATTTTGCATCTTCCTATAAATGTGTGTATCAAATATGTATTAATGCATAATATTAGTGTGTGAAACATACAAATTATGAATTAATAAATTTTGCACAATTTTGATTACTAAATCATGAAATGTTAAATTTGTGATGAAAAATCAAACCTTCCCTCCTTGGAACATATTAAATATTATGAAAATTGTTTGCAAAACAAGTACCTTAGTAACATTGAAATTGGTTTTACAAGTTTGAGTTGTGTGAATGTATCAAATTCAAGGGTAATTCATGATCAAAATTGATTCCATTTCCACTAATCATTCTCATTGTCTAGCTTATGTAAATGATTTTTTCATGGTGCTTATGAAAGTGTCTTTTTGTCTTAGTCATTATCCTAAGCTCTCACACATCCCCTTTTCTTTCATCATAAACTTTCAATATCACAAAATTTGAATAGAATCTGTGCAAAAATCATAAAATAATATGTTTGTGCAAAATTCATGGGCTTCAAAATGTAAAAATGGGAATATATATATATAATATATATATATATATATAAATGATGTGTTTTTTTTTGCTTATGATGTATTGGTGTGAAATATGTAAGATTTACATTTTAGCTAAATTTGGGCAATTATCATGATGTAATCATTATAAGGAATCATGTCCATTCCAACCCATGCATTTACAACTTTTGTCCAAATCAACCACTTTTGTGACTTTAGACATGATTGTCCTCCGTGGCATTTAGTAAAAATGGCTAATAGTTACATAATGACTACAAAGTGGTTTGCAATTACATATGCAACTTATACTTGCGACTAATGTTGATTTAGATGAAAATGAAAATGAAACATACATTTATATCATCCATTTTTAGTGACATTCCAAAATAGATGAAAATGTAATGTTTTTGTAATTTGAAAGGTGGTTCATAGGCCATTGGACACCATGTGGCATCTTTTCAACTTGATATGCGACTAAAAATCCTAGTCACAAATGAACATGTAATTAAATGTGAAAAAAGAAGAGTTGGCCAATGAAATTGCTAAATTTGATGGTTTAATTGTTTACTTTTAACTTTCTTCAATGAACTAACCATTAAATGTGTAATAGGGTTTGGTGGGTTTGTGAAAATTTCAAAGGACCCATGGCAATTAATGGTAGAAAATAAAGTTAAGTAATAGGTATTTTATCATGTTGATATGTCATAGCGTTTTTTAATTAGTTGATTAAGGTAAGCTAGGTAATAGGTAGTAGGTATTAAGTAGTATGTACATAGGTTAATTAATAATATGTATTTCATTGTGTTGAATGAAATAACGTTATGTTGAATTAATTAATTAAGCTAGGTAATTGATCAATTACTAAATTGAAAATTATAAAGTAGTAAGTAGTAGGCAATATTTATGTGGGTTAAGTTATAGGTATTTTTTCATGTTGATGTGTGATAATGATTTGGTATTAATTAATTAATTAGGTTATGTAATTTATTTTAAAAATAGGTTAAGGTTTAATTAGTGAGTGTTGGCAATAATTTGCTCAAAATCCAATTAAAAAATGGAACAATTTTTTATATAAACACAAGAAAGTAGATTCAAAATATTTTGAAGTAAAAATATAAAACAATAGGGCCTTGCATTTAGTTTATGGGAAGTTGGATACAAAGTTTGAACAACTTTGGTATCATAAAAGTAGGTTGAAAGTAAGTTTGAAACTAATTGGGTCAAAATGATGTTTAAACCTACTTTATATTAAAATTTTAATATATTATGATTATAACATCCACAATTTGATAATACACAAGTATTGTTTTAGGGTTTCATGAAGTTGATTTTTTTTTTAATCAATATTTTATCTACATGTAGCCCATTTTGTAAGATCAGACATTTTGTGCAAGTAGAAATATTCTAAAAAATTCTACTTAATTCTACTTTCAAGACATTAAACCTTTTTCATGGTTACATGTAATTTTTTTAAACAAAGAATAATGAACTGTTTATTTTACTGTGCTTGCACCCTAGTAAATGTAATTAATTAATTAGGTAGGTTATGCAATTAATTTATTAAATAGGCAATAAGTAGCATAGGCAATAGGTAATAAGTGGCAAGTAGGTCATATGTATGTGGGTTAAATAATAAGTACTTTATCATGTTGATATATATGAATTTTTTGAATTAATTATTATATTAGGTAGGCAATGAAATCTATTTATTGAATAGGTTAGGTAGTAAGAATAATTGACCCATTTAATATCACACATTTGAATTACTTTTTGTTGGTACAATTATGATCTATTACAAACAAAATTGTATAATATGATTTCTTAAATCAAATAGAGGTTTGAGATGTGAAAAAAATAATAATTTATATATAAAATTTTATCATAATTTTAAGTAAAACTTAAGATATTATATGTATGAAGGTAATAAAATTTATAATTCCGTAAAATTAATTAATTATGTGGCATTAATTAATATTTAAAATTAAAATTGATTGTCTAAATTAATATATTATATAAAAAACATAGCTAATATTTTTTAAATTATTATAATTTAATTAGAATTTATTATGATCCATTTATAAATTATATATGTGAATAAACTATATATCACACATTTTAATTCAATTATATTTGGTAAAATTATGATATATCAAAAGAAAAATTGTATAATATAGTTTTTAAAATTAAATGAAAGTTTAAGATATGAAAATTATTTATGTATTTAATATTATATTATCCATTTATAAATCATGTGATTACATTAATTTTTTCCATGAAATGGTCATTGAAATTGTAATGAATAATGAAATTCAAATATTTTTCTTTTCAAATAAATTTATAGTTTTAAGAAGAGAAAAATATGTTCATGTACATTATTGGAAAAAAACTAAGTTTTAACTTTAATATCATCATTTGGACAAAATCATAATAAAATCATTCAAAAAATGATGTTTTATGTAATGTTTTAAATGAAGTAGCTTAAATGGAATGCAAATTACTTCTTTGCCACAACAAATGGGGTGGTTTAGCGGTAATGATCCTTGGGATTCAAGGATCAATCCCCACAAATGACATGGGTTATTATCAAGGTTGGAATGTTGACCAAATATTATTTACTTACCTAAGCAACATAGGTTATGTGCTTATTAAGTGAGCTTAGGTAGGCACAATAGGTGGCCTACTGAGCAACCTAAATTAAAATTTTAAAGCCTAGTCTATGTAATGATATGTGTGAACATGGTATAGGTTGAACTTAACCAAATTAATAATAATATAAATATATGTAATAATAATATTTAAATATTTAAACAAACATAAATAATGTGATTACATTATTGAATTGCAAAATTAGTTGCAAAATGACAATGTCACATAAGTTGGTTTGGATGGATGAAAAGTTCATGTAAATCGCATCTTTATGAAATTATCATTGTAATTTGGTGCCATGCATTGTTTTTTACAAAGTTAGAATTTTATGTGACTTGTTCAAAATAACTAAACATTATATCAAGTCACATGTGTTAATTATAACTAAAAATTAATCATTAGTCTAGTCATTTATTTGCAAATTCCTTGTAATGAATTTTGCATAAACTATGCAAATTTTTAGTATTAAACATAAACATTCATGTATGTCATTCAAAAAAAAAAGTCTTATTTGTTTGAATATTTAAAATATTGAATACGTACAAATATTGTTCATATTAACCATAACACAAAATTCATGCAATTTTTATACAAACTTATGAAAACCAAATTTCACACATAATTTGTATGAATTTATGAAAATACGTTTGTGATATGATGATTATTTAACTATCTGTAAAGGCTAATTAATTAGAATCACTGCAATTAGATTAGAACTAAGGTCCATAGGTAGCTAAGTTAAACCATTTAAATGGGTCAATATTACCTAAGTAGGTAAGTCAAATGTTCAAGTATTACAATAATGTTCATCCATATTTGAACGATAGTTTTCAAGTTGGATGAATAACTATTGACATGAATGTTATCATAAACTTATTAGATTTCATAGGTTCATACAAGTTTTATGCAAAATTTGATTTTCATGGGTCCATACAAAAATTGCATGAATTCCATGTTATAACATATGAGTGATGTTTGTATGTATTCAATATTTTCAATATTCAAATAGATGAGACTTTTTTTTTGAATGGTATACATGAATTTCATGTTTGATACACAAAAATCACATAGCTAATTTTATCCAAAATTACATCATGATAATTTCACAAAATTAATTCAAATGTAAATCATACATATTTCACATCAAGACATCATAAGTAAAAAAGACACATCATTTATACAAAAACAATATATTTTTTTTCATAACATTTTTACACTTTGAAGCCCATGGATTTTGCACAAACATATTTTTTAGTAATTTTCACACAAATTTTATTGAAATTTTGTGATATTGGAAGTTTGTGATGGTATTTGTGATAAATTTAAAATTTGAATTGCATTCATCAAAGTTGAAATCTAATTGTGGTTTTTTGAACTTATGTAGTTGCAAATTGGTTGACATTTAAATTTCAAGCCCAATGACCTTGGATAGGTGACAAACCCATATTTGTATAATATACAAACTTGTGATAGATTTGAATTCCTTTTCTTTATGTTCAATTTTTCCCTATGTGATCAAATTTATCTTTTTTTTAATTTTATAAAATATTTTAAAATAAAGTCCATTCTCTAACCTTGTTACTCTTTAAGATTTTTTATTATCTAAATATTTAGCTTTCATGTAAGTGATCATAAATAACGATGAGAAGATGATGATGCATGAATCTCATCCATGAATGTTGATGTTAGTGATGATGTTGGTGACAATGAAACTTGCCATGTTGATGGTGATGATGTTGGGGATGTCATCCCATTAAACAACTCTTAAGCCCTAAAAACATGTAATCACAATCAAATTGAAAGACTTAGGTTCACAAAAACAACAACATAAGCCTTAAAAACATTTGATGAGATTTTTTAAATACCAACTTGAAGAAAGGTATGTATGGTGGTTATTATTATTTCATTTTTGTGATTGGCATTGCATTGAAAATTTAAAAAGTTAAAGTCTGTTTGTTATTCCCAATGTTGATATCTTTTATGGTGTTTCGATTGATGAAGACTATTATTTGGTAGTTATTAAAAAGGTCCTAGATAGGAATGTAATATGTCTATTTGTTGCAAATGAAGTAGATGATCTAGTCTAAAATGCTTTGAATGTATTAAACAACACCACACTATGGGACCATGAGTACATTATTACAAAGCAAGATGCTAAATGATATTGGTAATGGTAGATGGGTTTGATGAGCTTGCAGTCAAATTAAAATTTGTTATTGTGTGATTTTTAATTTTTCCTATTCTTGTGTTGACTTTGTTATGATTGAACAAACATCCACTAATTCAATTGTACTTCAAAATATACCATCCATTTTGCAATCAAATTTTGTATTCAATTTATTTTCAATTTTTAAAATTATGATTACACCTTCATGCACGATTACACATTATTATAACATATACATTTGTACAATTGGATGTTTGATTCTAAAAATGAAAAAGATAAAAATATTTCAACTTTTATTCAATTAGAAGTCTATTTTGTTTCAATTCATACTAACCACATGTTGACCCCATCAACTTTAATGGTTGACATGTAAACATTTAAAACATGTGCATGCATACATTATGACCATGTGGCATCATCTAATTCAACAACCTGAAAATATTTTTAGACCTGAAATAATTTCATTTTTCCATGATTTGATGTTGTTGCAAGTTGTGATCCATTGGATAGTCTTTATTTGTATGATTTGATGTTATAACACAAGGACAAATGATATGCATGTAAGTAGCTAAAGTTCATCTACCTATGTCACATTAGTTGATTATAAATAAAATTATGTTCAATTATTATGGTGTCATGGATGACATTCCTAACATCATCGCCAACATCATCATGCATGAAGTTCATCCATGAATTTCCATTTTTCATTCACATTGATGAACTTCATCCATTATTAATCCATAATGTAATTAGAAAGGATCCCACGAAAATTCCTTGAATTATTTTGAAATATTTAAGATATTTTGAGATATATTGATTTATTTTGAAGTATTTTGAACAATCTTGAGTTAACTTGAGATATTTTGAATTAACTTGAGATACTTTGAAATATTTTTCTTTGAACTAAGTCCCCAATAATGTATAAATAAAAATAGTTTCCTTTATGTTACATTTTGTTTATTCAACATTAATTTTGCGTATGATTTTGCACCATAGTCTTGTTTTGTTGTTTTCATGTTTTCATATTGAAATTTTGTTTGAACCTATATTTTGCACATTTCATGTTTTTGTTTTGGAATTTTTCATTTCATGTTTGGATTTAAAACTAGGCTTACATTTGTCATGGTTCATTCATGCAATTTAGAATTTTTTATTGTCTTGGTAGTTTTTATGATCATGACAATTTAAACATATTCACATTGAACATATTTTTATTGTTATTATGTTCTTGTTATCCTACTTATTTTGAGGGAAAAAATAGTTGTATCAATGGAATAAATTTTTGTTGCCTTCACAATTATGCAACAAAAAAATTAAGAACTTTGTGAATCCATTATTAATTTTCAAAGTAATCAAGTTTCAACATCCTTGAGGTGTGTTCCACCACACAACCCCAAGCCAGGGTTGTCACTATGTCCATATGTCCGTCATGACATGACAAAAGCATTTGGACGCAGACGCACCCCTACATCATGTTAGTATAAAGTCAACCTAGGTCAAGAACATTCTTGGGTTGCCCAAGGCAGGCTTATGGGTGATCAAAACTAAACTTGTTTCGGTTATCATAAACCATATGGTGACTAAAAAACTTGGTCATTATACCCTATGGTGATTGAAATTTTTTTTGGTTGCCACAAGGTAAGGCAACCAAATTTTTTCATTCACCAAACCTTGTGGTGACCAAAATGGTCAACAAATATGGTTTGGTGACCATATTTGTCGTCACCAAACCTATGATGACAAATAAGTTTCAAAATGATAATCAAGAAAAATTTGATTTGAGGTCGCCATTGAAAAGTTTTCAAAAATATGTGGCATGCCACCTTTTTTTGGCAATTGAAAAACTTTGATCACCATCCGAAAAATTGTGATAATTGGATGGCAACCATTTTTTTACAATCGCCCATCCTTGTGGGCAATCGAAACAAGCAAAAGGGGGTTTGTCATATTCCCTTTTTTTTGCTTTCCATCCAAAGGCAGTAATTGAATATGATGGCAGCCAAAATGGTTTTGGTTACCATTTGATGGTAGTGATTGAATCCATTTTGTTTGCCATCCAACGATGGTGATCGAATCCATTTCAATCGGCATCGATGAGGTTGAATGAATTCAACTAAGGCGAGTGAATTCAGTTGCCATCTTATGAAAACCTTTTTTTTTGTTTTCTTCTTCCTTCTCCACCATTTGGGTTTTTCTCACTTTTTTCTTTGGTTTCCCCCCCCCCCCCCCCCC
>Ga0209611_10001345_pt1 | contig 41404 bp, 30 predicted proteins | sample S1TSphgellanicum_3_FD_187693 | JGI IMG/M metagenome (GOLD analysis project Ga0209611, IMG submission 187693) | Host-associated microbial communities from peat moss isolated from Minnesota, USA - S1T2_Fc - Sphagnum magellanicum MG (SPAdes) (version 2) | ecosystem: Host-associated > Plants > Peat... | reverse complement strand
TATGAGATGGCTATTACTATATTCCATTGTTTTGTGCCTGGGTCTGGATGGGAGAGACATATGTCTTCAGCAGTTGGTTTCTGGGAGTGGAAGTCTTCAACTTCAGGATGCAGAAAACCTCAGTCTCTGCAGTTACCATGAATTTTTTGAACAGGTATTCTGTTGGCTATCATGTGGCACAGATACGAATTCGGGTATTGACTTCAGGTAGATGGAGTGACTTATGACTGAGGGTAGTAATTAGAGATTGTAAATGGGAAATTTGCTGAGAAGTGGAGGGAAAGATTTCTTTGTGCAATGTGAAATAGGTGAAATTGTTCTGCCAAAGCAAGCATTGGTACTCAAAATCAGATGGTTTTGGAGATGTACTGTGTGCAGGCTCTTCAGGGGAATGAGTCACATCAACCAGCTCCCCACAGATGTCCTGCATTGTGCGCCCATTTGCATCACTGGTTGGGATTTGCCAGCAATTATATCTCTGAAATTCTTGGGTCTTGACTCTTGACTCTCAAGCTCCCTGCCTGAAATTCTTGGGTGTTACTGAATTGTGTACCAGTCGAACTCAAAACAATACATCAGACATGTACAACATGGGAATGCCACCCCAATGAAAGCTTTAGCCACTTTGATGACCTTGTCCAATGATATTGTGCAATCATGATTTAGCCAAAAGCTTTCCTAGACGGGTGCATTCAATTCAAGGTAAAGGAGACCGATTGCACTCCTTTTTTTCAATTTCTTTTCTGATCAGGTAAGTTTGGCTTAGTTTTGTCAGTGCAATGTTACATTATAAACTATGATATTGTATTAGTGTACATTCAGGGTTTTTCACCTATGCTTTACACAACAACTTTCTCTTGAAACATCAAATGATTAGAATGCAACAACCCAAAAAAAATTCAACTTGCTTTAAAAATAACAATTAGAATGGATTCAAGGTATTATTGGGCCAATTTTCTCTTGCATTGATGTTAAAATTGATTGTTATTACAAACTTCCAAAATGATGGAAATGACACTTCTAAACACTATTTAGCAATTCTGGATTTGTCTAACTCTTGGCATGCATAACATTTTGAACTTAAGTTGTAGCGTTTGTGAATATTTGAAGGAGTTCACCTAATCACAGTTGGAGTTCTAAAGAGTTTCTGATCAAATTTGGACCTATTCTTTGGTGTAGCCTAGTAGAGTGGTGATGTTGGTCTGTTATGGCTGGTCCCAAGAGGAAACCACCATAAAGGACTTAAGTGTGTTTGGATGGCATCTTATACCCATGGATATCCCTCCTAAGCAAAAGGAGAAATATCATCCCTACTTGTTAAGAGTGGGAACAATTTTAATGCCGCTATTTTTTTGGTTTATCAGTTATAGTCCTTAGGGTATGACCTAAATTGTTGATTGAAACAAAAAAAGTGTAAATTACTACAAATTTATAAACATGAATGTAATAGCACTTCAAGACCTCATAGTCTTGATCTTTGAAAAATTGTTCAAAAAATTATGATTATTTTAATCCATAATCTATTAATCAAATAAAAAAGAGGATCATCTTAAGCCTTCTTAGAAATTAAAAGCATTGAGAAAGTGAAAAAACATGTTCTTTTTGTGTTCTTGAACACAGGAATGCAAAGTGTTATTTTCTTAAAAAAAACACTTCTTGATCACTCATTTGAAATATTAAAACTTAAACTTTTGTAAATTTAATTGAAGTTTCAAATTTTTACATGATTTCGATAAACTTTTGACATAAAATTTGAAGTGAAGAATCTTCTTTAAATGAATCTTATATGAAGTTGAATGGGTACAAAAAATTTGAGGTGTGACACTCCCAATTGTAGCATCCAAAGATGAGTTTGCCTTTACCCAAGTAGAGATGTTGCATGAAGAGTCATAAACTTGAAATTGTTAATACACCCATGAACTAAACCCATTTACTTTCAGTCCCATTCCCCTACTAATTCTCACATAAACATTAACTCACAAAAATTCTTCCAACACACCAAACTCTCTCACTTTGGTAATGGAGGATGGAAAATTATGGGGAAAACACATTTAATGGCTTTTTAAAAAAACTTTTCAATTGTTCTAGTAATTGAATTACAACCACAATTTTTTACACCTTGCCTAAAGTTCTAGTTTAAAAAATCTTCAAATCCAATGTGTTTGGTTGAGTTTCATGAAGGGTTGATTAATTGCCAAATCTTAGCCATGGTTTTTGTTTCTAGATGACCAATAGGTCTAGATTTACAAACTCAAGTAAAGACCCAAATAAAACCCTAAGTGATCTTTAGAAAATCACCCAACACTAGTACAAACCCAACCTTGAAATATAATACAAAACTTTATGAAGGTATTTTGTGTGTAGTGGCTATGAGTTCCCCAATAGGACCTATTATAACTAAAATAAAAGAACTAGAAGGTTGTTAATTGCATCATGATCAAAAAATGACATAAGGAAATCAAGTTACAACAACAAAAACAAGTTTGTATATGTAATATGGTCATTACATAGTCTATCACATAAGAAGTAAACCTATAATGCAATAAGCCTTAAGTAAATCAAAACTTGTTGGATTCATTTTCATTGAATGTCAATAGTCCTTTTCATGGCATTTTTTCTCACCCTAGCCTATTTTCAACAAGAACTTACTCACTTCCCAACAACCTATAAGCTTGAACAAAGTAAGAATTATAGCCTAGTCCCTTCTTTGATAATTCCATAATTTTCATTTTTTGTCCATTCCCTATATCAAGATCATTTGCAACTTTTATTTCAATACTAAAAGAATTCATGTCCTATGCAACCACATCTTAAACAACTAGTGGTTTTTAACAATTAAAAAAACAACTGTGAATCATATTTGTAACTATCTAGCTTATGTCACAACTTGTGTAGTTGCAATCTAGTGATTTTTACAACTAATGAATCAATAGAATGGATGTTTAGCATAATGTGAACATGTGTTCAATTTTATATACACTCAAGCTAAAGATGTAAAGTTGTTCAAATAACTAACCAACAATAGTAATTATGACATGATGTAACATATGACATTATGACAAGGCATATGATATTGGAAGGATTGGTGTCTTATGCAACCTTCTACCATACAAATTGCAATATTATTAAGATCTGATGTGAAAAATTAATGTCCATCACTTTACATTTAACATGTGTAATTTTGTCACGTGGTATAAATATGTAATCAAATTAACATCATTTTAATCATACCCTAGTTGTACATTGTGACTTATATAAATACTATAGATAATAATTAACATCATACATCATAAAATTTAATAATAGACATTCATAAAAACATTCATAGGTCATTTTATAATGGCAGTAATCATGTATGCATTACATTAAAACACATGTGTATATGAAATTCAAATGGAATGATTTTTTAAAGATTTATAAAAATGTTATATTTTAGTTTGTCATTTTTACAAATGGCGTGCATACATATATGAAGGTTTAATCAATGATAATTTAATTTAATTTAAAAATTAAATCATATGATATTTATGTGTATGTTTATAAGTAAAAACTTTACAATGAAAATTTTGAAATAAATATTTTAAATTGATGTAATTTATTTAATTCGGAAGATTTGAAAATTATAAATTTTATAAAATTATGGAATTAAAAAATGGATTAAATTTAATTGAAAATTTAATTTATGGCCCTATATATAATCAATTTAACTTAATTATTAAAAAAATCTGAATGTATGAACCAAATAAAAAATCTCAAATATTAAACTTGAATTTTTGAAAAAAAAAGGATTTTATTTTAATATTAAATATTTGATTTAGTTAGATATTATAAATTACGTTTAATTTATAACTAAAATCATAATTTATTTATTTTAATTTGAATATTATGTAATTAAAATGTGAAATTGATTTCATTATGAATTTACATAATTAAACAATGATATGATAATGCATAAGATTTGAAATATACATGTTTATATTTATGCGATGACTTAAGATATCACAAATTGAAATAATTGAATGGATGGTTAAAGAGTTGGTTTGTGGTCGTGAAAATGAAGGTTGAATTCCTTGTAATGACATTCTAAACTTGATCTTAAATGAGTACAACATAACTACATGATTACATATTTTTATTTTAAGTGTAAATCCATGTGAACATTACACATAGTTGTTTTAAACACAACATGACACCATGTTATATTGAGTTGTTTAAGCAAACTATCAAGCATGACTTCAGTGACCATAGTCATTTAATCCAATATGACTATAAATCTTGTTGTAAACATAGTTATTTTTTTCTAAACTCCTACTAATGCAAAGTGCTCACAAGGGTATTTGTTCCCATCCCATTTTAGAATTCACTTTTTAAAGAAATATGTCTTTCAACCACAGTTGTTTTTTTTAGATAATGTCAATTCAAAACAACTTTAGAACCCCCTTAGTTCTTCATCATGTTCACCAACTACCTATCTTAACATCCTAGCTAGAACCTTTCAAAACAACTTTAAAACCTCCTTAGTTCTTCATCATGTTCAGCAACTACCTATCTTAACATCCTAGCTAGAACCTTTCAAAACAACTTTAGAATCTCTTTAGTTTTTCATCATGTTCATCAACTACCTATCTTAACATCCTAGCTAGAACCCTAAATCTCCAACATAATGAAAACATAGAGATCAGAATTAACACCACGAGCATTCTTGCCAAAGGTGCATAAAAAAAATTCAAATAATGACAAAAAACAAAACAAAGTTTTTTTGACTACGATGCTTAACTTTCTCCAAAAACTAAAAGATGTTTTACCACGTGCAACCTTTTGCTCTTATAGTTGGGAGTTCCCAACAATTTTCCACCACCATAGAATCCCTTAATCCAATCGGACTCACAACTCCTCAATCCACCATGAAAAACGAAAAAATAAAGATGATAAGTATGCAAGCTCACCATTAAAACACAGAGACCAAACATCCACCTTTTTCCTTTCTTCATGAATGTAGACTCCACAAAACATAATATAAAACAAACAAAACAAAAGATATTTGAAGCAAAGCATGATCACCATAACGATGAATGATCAATATAACTCGTTAAGAGTGCAACTTTTCCCCTTTTCACCTCATGACTTGCTTTTAGATCACACTACTATGGTGGTAGAAGTAAAAGGTATTGCATGTAAGCACATATGGACCAAGTCACATTCCTCAACTATTCCTCATAACCTACACCCTCAAGCCAATTATCGAACATATTTGACCTAATGACCTACATCCTCTTGTCAAATGTTAGACACAATAGACATGGTAACCTATGCCCTTTTGGAAGTCAGCCTATGAACGGCTAAAGTTGTGCTACCATATAAATGAGATGCTCCCTAATTAGTCAATCAATGACAACCATACTTGCCCCACTATGGCTTAATAATGTTAATTAATTCTGAAAAGGGTATTGTTGAAAAAACATTGAAAGTGTGATTAACTTAAGTACACCAGAGTACCTCTGGGCCAGTTCGACACTAATTACATTATTTTCACAAGTGTGGAAATTTTCCAAAAAAATTTTTTTTTTTCAGAATTTAAAAAAAAGAAAGAGAGATTCTGATGAAATAATTGAGGGTATCATTTGTTAGAATGGAATTCTCAAAATTAATTAACTATTCGATAAACATGTGTTGAAGTGGCCAAGGTATTACAGTACTATGAAAATTTTGAAATTTTCATTTTCAGAAAACTGTATCGCCATTTAACGCTGTTTCGCCCCAAAAATAAAATAAAATAAAATAAAGACTGCTACAAACCATTAGAATAGGTACCTTAGTTGTCCAAATTCTGGGAATATTAAAAAGAGGACTGCGCAGGCAGCCGGACACTTTCTATTTTTAAAATTTAAAATTTTGAAAAAAAATCCACAGTTTTCTGGCGATTGTGAGTGATGGATACGGAATGAGTTCCCGCACTGGGGCGGGGCCTACTGTGATAGACCCTAATGGGGGGAAATAGGCCCTAGTGTGAGGGGTGACTAGGACCTACGACTCCTCCTGTCCACTATGAACGTAGGTCTCCTCCTGTCCACTATGAACTTCTGTGGCTGTCAGGGCTCCAGCTGTCAACGAACTTCGTGGTGATCCTTATGCCACGTGTTCCAGGATTTGCGCAAAAAAACACCGCCCTCGATATCCCCCCCCCCCAACAAAGAAAGAATTTCGCTGACAACGACGACGAGGATGAGCAAATCTCTCTCTTCGCCATCTGGAATCAACTTGGAGATTCGCACTAGCCATATACGTACGTCCCCCGCAGGCGGCGGTACTAGCAGCACCAGCAGCAGCGATGGACGAATTTTGGGCATCCAGTCAGACTCGCTCAATTGTGCCTGCACCCACACACACACCCCCATTTACATTCACACCAAACTCTACACTGTTGCTATTCTAGAGAGGAGGAGAAAGCCCGCCGCAGCAGCTTGGTCGTAGAGCTTTCTTGAGGATATGGTGCCGGTTCGGCATCGGCTCTCATGTAAACCACTCCACACACGGGTGCGTACAACCTGTCTTCCCTGACTCTCTTTCTTTCAAGTTAAGCGATTCTTTTTTTTCTTTTTTTTTTTCATCATCCACTGGCTCCCTTGTCTATCTGTCTGTCTGTCTGCCTGCTTCTTCAGGAATAAGGTACTGCGTTATTTTTGCTCCGGGGTTTTTTTCCCTTCTTGGCCAAGGAATCGTGAGAAAATGGGTGATGAGGTTGGAGGGTCCAGGGGTTTTAGTGGCTTCGAAATTTGGAGTTCAGAGATTTTATTTATTTATTTATTTTTGGGTGTGGAGTTGTTTTACTGGCTGATCTTCTCTCTTTCCTCGTCTTTATTTCTTTGAATCGCTGGTTTAAGAAGTAGTGGTATTATTGTCTGTTGGGCGGGTCGTCCTCACATTGTCGACGTGCTCCACAAGTAGATGTTTTTTCCCCCCTTTTGTTGTGTTGTGTTTGAGAAAGAGAAAGGGCCCAAAGAGAAAGAAACATTTGTGTTTCAAATGCTAGTTATGACTAGTTATGGTTAGCAGGGCACCTGACAGAGATCGCTAAGGATCTTCCAGCTGCAGAATTCCATGAGAAGGCGCTAACAGACTAGGTAGGTACCTATTTTTCCGCCTCGCTGTTTTGTGTTGGTTGAGCAATGTTTTGAGACAATTGGAAAATTTGTCTTGGTCTGTATTCTTAGACTTCATGGGGTTCTCTTCTTGGGAGCAAACCCCAACAACGGTACAGGTATCAAACCATGTATGCAAAAGAATTTTTTTCATTTGTCCCCAATGAGCAAAAGGAACAAAATTCACATTTACAGTGTAAAAGCCAGTGACGCAGGTGGCAATGACAGCATCGGAAGCCTGTGGACATTTACCACATTGCACCAAAGCAGAAAATGGAATATGGCTATACTATCTGTGAGGCACATCCGAGGTTTTAGGGCTCAAGTGCATGATGTTGATTCAGGCTGCATTTATCACAAACAGGTGTTGTATGAGGATGAAGGTCAGGACCGAGAATGTCTGATGATGGTTCCAGGTGAGTTGTGGGAGAAGTCAGCAGGATCAAAATGGCATCTGGTAAACAGCAGGAGACAGATCTGGACTGTCAAGATGCAGCTGCTAAGAATGTGAATGAGACCTCCATGGTCCATGTTCAAGGGCAAAACTGGCCATTGGCAGTGGATATAGGACCACCAATTTCAGCCAACAGTAGTCTTACACAGCAGTTGTCTTCAGCTGGTGCTTCAAGCACTGGTCATCCCTTCCTTCTGGTTAATCAACCTGATGCCTTTCAAGGTAGCCTGCACCATATTTCTCTTGTCAAAGATTTTCACATGTTCTATTATCTCATCCTGCACTCAACCTTGTGCCTCTGTAATTGAGAATTGTATCAGCACCCTATAACCAACTAAGAACTAGAATGTTGTGGTTTCCAAGTGGAGAAATTGTAGTCTACTGGTTCTTATGCAGGTTCTCAGTCCAGTTTATGTTTGTCAAGTTCAACTCTGATTCAAAAACTTACATGTGCAAAGTGGAAGGGTTGATTGATTCCAAATTCTCATGCCACTTTGAGAATCCATGAGCCCATGAGAAATGGTACTGGATAACACTAGATGTTCCCTTCTGTTTCTCAGAGTAAAAGACAACTTGCTAGAGGAAACTATAAATCAATCATGCTCAACACCGCCTGCATTTAAGCTCACTGGATCCTTTTGAAGCTCAATAGTAGGAGTTCTGTGTTTTGGTACACACATTTGGGGTGAAAATGGTCAGGATGTGCAGTTATAGAATGTAGGTGCATCATGACCACAAGAGCACTTGGAAACATTGCAGGGCCCTTGAAGTGGCAAAGGCACCCAAGCCTGGATGGCAGTCCCTTTACAAGGGATGGAAGAGTGGATGCTGGGGCCCTTAAGCACATTAAAGAGTGCAGTACAGGCTTGGGGGTAAGTGGCATTGCGAAACAAGGGATCAAAATTCAGCCAGTGTTGGCCCTAGATGATTCAACTCATGGTGAAGGTGCTGTGAATGTGGGCCTAACTTTTGGGCACCAACAACACAGGGGCAAAGACTTAGAAGTAAATGCAGGTTCTGGAGGTGCTGAAGTTTGGGATTTGGAAAGAAGGGAGCCTTCAATAGAGCCTGTGGCTTCATCAGAAAACCATCAAGAGGACAGATTTGATTTACTGGGGCCCAGTAATGATATGGGAACAGGAACAGGAAGCAGTGGTTTAGAACAGGTGAGTGGAACAGGCACATTAGTCACAAGTGCTGGAATGGGTGGTAGTGTAGGATTAGGTTTAAGTGAGAGTTTAGGGCAGGAAGGAGGTAAAAGTGGGAGTGGCAGAAGCTCAGGGTTATCTGAGGTTGATGGAGTTGCTTCCAGTTTTTGGTGGGGAAGAGGAGGAGGGCTTGGAGGGAGAGGATCCCACCAAGGTCGTGGTGCTGGAACATCTTTCTCTCAAGGTAAGTGTCGGCAATAGGGTCATACCATGCTAACAAGTTATTGAGAAGTTCTGCTAACTTGATTTGTGTTACTTCTAGCTCTTGCTTTCATTAATTGTTGAGTAAGACACACAAAGTATGCTGTACCCATTGTCTGGAGCTGACAAAGGCAGTGAAGAGTCTTAACATTTGGCTGATGTAAACATGGAAGTTGTGAATTGATGTTCAATTTTTAGTGGTTGCATGAGTTGTAGGTCTTGCTTCCAAGTTCATACTTGGTTGCTTCTTCTTATGACCCTTCTTTTCTGCTTCCCTTCCTCTCTCCTCAGTTGGCTCACATTGCATAATGCCCTGTGTTTGTTTGCATTTTTCCCTCTCTCTGTAGTTGGTTTCGTTTCCATTTTGCACTATTTTCTTTGGTACTTTAAAGATTCATGTGTGGAGTATTTTATGATCCACTTTCATTTACTGTCATCAATATAATGGTGGAGAACAATAGCACATGAGGGCAACATTTGCATCAGTTTGAAAACTGAACATGAGACCTGGGGAATTACAGGATTGGGTGGTGGACAGGTGTTCAATCTTTGGGGATCGAATCCAACTGGGGTTCCAAGAGCCCAAGCAGTGGCTATGGCAGGTGCAGGGACCTATGCAGCAGCAGGACGAGGCAACCTTGCTTATGCACTTAACCTGCGCAAGCCTGCCCAAGGTTTACTTCAGGGCCATGGTCAGCCAAAGGATGCCTGGAAAGGTATGCAAACTGGGACTTACTAATAATCTAGGATACTTGAGCTCAGGGCAAGTGGGTTTGTCTGTTTGAGGGTTTAGGCTATTGTTCTAAGGTTCTTCCACTGTGCTTGCAGTAGAGCATGATCTGCAAGAGGGTGGAGGCAGAGATGAAAGGCCCTTGGAAGATTTGTCAGCAGTTCATACTCATGAACATGAATGTGAATATAGCCAAGTTCCCATTCCAATTGGGACACAAAGAGAAAGTAGTAGTAACAAAACAGAGCAACAAGTTGAGCCAGACAGGGAGATGGATTTTGATCTTCAACAGGAGATTTCAGCTGTGGTGCCACCCAGTTCTACAATCCTGAAATTGAATGAGGCATCCCAAGATATGATTGCAAACGGAAACAATTCAATGGTATTGGATCTTAGGGTTTCTCAGAACTTGCAGGCTGGTAGTGGAAAGGATGATTTCCAGTGTCTTACACCAAGATCACCAGACCTTAGTCAGCCACTGTCAGTGGGCCCACCAGCAACAGTATCCAGCCCTCCTGTTGCTATGAATTCTCCATATCATTCAGGTCCAGGATCCATACCACTTGAACCACAAGCTCCAAGCTGCCTTGATGGGCCAGTCACAAGTGGAAGCTTAAGGGAAGGATGGAACATCCCAAATTTGCCTAAAGGAAAACCTACTGGGACAGAAGCACAGACCGACCAAGCATTGGTTGGGGATTGTAGCCCTCTTGGTAAACAAGATTGCCTTCTAAAATTCAACAAGGTTTCAAATTTGGGGTTGGTAACAGTTGTCGGGAGTGATGAGCTGGATTCAAAGGCTCTGGAGGATGCTAGGATCCTGAGTTCCATACCTGGGCAGTTGAGGGAGCCAGCCCATGAGCATTTTGGAATCACCAGCAAGCAAGGGGATGGGATGGAGACAAGCCAAGGGCACGTCAGTGGGACATTATTGACACCTCACACAGATTGTGTACACACAGAGGATAAGTGCATTGCAGAACTGTCTAAACCTATTGTTGGCAGAGTTGAGCCACAGCATGTGAGACAGGAATTCACAGTGTCGAGACATATGCAAGAAAGCACTGATGATCGAAGAAAGCCAGACCACGCTGAGGTCAAGTACAGGGAAATGGTTGCAAGGGAAGGGGGAGTGGAGAGGGAGCAAGAAAAAGAAAGGGTCTTGATCAAGGTGAAGCGAGAGAGAGACAACAACAGAGAAGGGGATACTACTGAAACCCTTGATAAAAAGCAGAAATTTACCAACTTCACTGATAATGTGTGCCAGATCACAGGACGCATTGCAGACACTGAGAAGGTGGGATTTGTGCCCCGATCCTTGGGTGCAGGATCTTTCTTGCCATGGGCAGTTGGCATTGGGAAAGGACGAACTGGAAATGTTCTGAGGAACATTTCTATATCACCACATGTACCAGAATATGTGACTCCTAAGAAAGATGCATCACCATGGCCAGTGGCAAGTACTTCAAAAGTTACAAAGTTTGTGGAGGATTTTCCCATAAAAGAAGGCTTAGAAAATATGCAGCCTGAAATTAAGAAGGGGGAACCCCTTCTGCAAGAAGTGCAGGACCTCTCAGGATTTGAAGCAGACCGAGTTATAAAGGAGGACCCAAGAGTCAAGATCAGAGAGAAGAAAGATGAAGACTTGCAAGCTTCAGCAACCCAGAAGTCTCCAGATCTGGATGACAGTAGCCCAACAGATTATGCCATATCTGCCTTGAGGCATTTTAAATTTGGGTCATTTCTTCAGAACAGTAACAAGGCATCAGTACCAGAAATTTCTGTCAATCTGCAAAGCAGGATTGAAACTGGAAAGCGGAAAGTGGATGACTCTCCCTCTCCCGGTCCCTTATGGACAGCAAGGCACAAGGAGGAGAGAAAATTGCTGTCCATGTCTGCAGCTGCCAATCCTCTGATTTCAACTCCTGATTGCTTGGGGCAATTGCAGCCACAGCATGCTGATATAAGTAATGCAGAGCCCTCTTTGCCGGCAGAAGTTCCTGCCAAGTTTACAGGGACTGACAGTTTAGCTGGGGCACAGCATTCACCCAAGTGTGGTTCAAAACAAGTACAAGATTCTGTTTCTGCCAGAGTCACATCATATTGCAGTTCCAAGAGTGCACGTGACATGTGGATTCATAGGTAATGAAATTTCTTTTGCGAGTGTCCACTTGACTGGTAGAGTTTAGCATGAGTCCCCTGAAACTGCAAATATAAATAGCAAACCTTTAACAGTTATGAATGGTGAGGGTGTAATTGTGATGATCCAGCATACATGCTTTGATTGTTAACTTTGTCATTTGTTTCAAGGGCTGCAATTTTGGAGGTCAAAATTGACTTACCTTCAATAGATTGTTCTCTTGTCCAGTAGCATAAAGTATTCATCTCTAGAATGAATTTGTGAGGTGATATAGTGTTGATTTTTGGTGGACTAAATGGAGAATTGTGTCTTCACATTTTGAAGGTTTTCGACCAAAGCAGCTGTTAGACCTGCTGTTTGTGAGATACCACTGCATGACACCTTAGGGCCATCATCAAGTAAGCAAGCAGTCGCACCTCATCACATATCTCAAATTCATTCCAAAGGCCACAGATTCACTGAGCAAGGATGCTCGCATATTCCCAAAATTGATTCCCACAGTGACATCAAAGGTAAAGCTCCTGAGAACATTGCAAACAGTTCTTCAGTACTCCATGTAGAGGGCAATTTTTCAGCAGCAGGTGGATTGCTTCTGGGAACACTAGATTCAAATTTCTGTCCTGGCAGCATATACAAAGGTGATGGTTCTGGGGATTTGCCAAATGAGCAGAGCAACATGGACTATGCAGCCTCAATGAATGCAGTTAAAGCCTGGAGAATTCAGACAAGCAAATATAGGGAGAGCATGACCCAAAACTCCTCTGGTAATCAGGTGGGTCTTCGTCGGTGCTGGTTTTGTGGGCTTCCAGGTCATTGTGTTGTTGACTGCTCTGAAACCCTTGACTGTGAGCTCCAAAAACTTGGAGAAAGGGCAATTAACAGTTTTGATACGTGGCTTAGAGGTGAAGTCCTATGTCTACGATGTCTAGGAGTGGGGCATTGGGGTGCCCAATGTCATCTTTCTGTCACCGAGGCGGCATCTAGGGCACATGACAAAGCTGAATTCTGGAGGCTGAACAAGAGAAATAACATTGAGAGTTCCAGAGAACAAGGAGAGAGACAACTGGAGTTGGTCACAGAGGGCCGTGGTACATGTGACTACACCAATCGGGATACAGCAGGTGTTGTGTGTTATAACTGCAATGAAATGGGCCATTGGGCACGTTATTGCCCAAGACATCGAAGTAGTAGCGCTGGAGGTGGTCAAAGCTCAGGTTCAGGGAAAGGTCATCAGAGCTCAACCTCTAGTGGGAGTAAGTTGCTGGCATCTCCTAATCAAGGAAAGTGGAAGGCTTATGCTCCTATACAAAGTTTGGAGAAATCTGCACAAGAAGAAACACGAGCAAGGTACAGTTCCCTTATACTGCAGCTTCTTAATAGACACCAACCCATACCTGTTGGTGCCTGGATGAACTCTCTCCACATGTACTTGACTCTTTTCTGGGCAGTGCTCACTCCAGCAAGTATTGTCCCTCCCTCCCTCCCCCCTTACCTTCTGCCCTGCACATCTCTCTGTGTCTGTGTCACTCTCAGAGCTTATGGTCACTTTCAGGAGTTCTGGATTGGAACAATTGAATTTTGTAGTCTGGTTTGCTACCAATTTGCCATGCATTGTGTATCTTGTAAAGTGTTTTCACCATTTCAAAATGTCAATACATCTTAGTTGGCCGTAGATCCATTGTACATGTTTTGTCATTTTGCAATGTCTAATATTGTGGACTCTTAAGGAAGCCTTAAACAATGCCTGATGTAGGACAAACTGATCCCTGGAGTAATTGGACCTACATGCCCAAGTGGCAATGAAAAGTTGTCACATCTTCTTTGTTACTACTTTTAGATAGGGTTTCCATCTTATGGCCAGACTGGCTATTATTGAAGAAACTGTATCTCTGTGGAGATGTATGAGATCCACACTTGCTACATACAGAGCAGACAATTTGAAATTAATTTTGGAAATGATGTCTGATGCAAGGTCCTTGCATGTAGAACCGAGAATTAGTCTGTGTGACTGGTTGGTTATAGGTACAAGCCAGCACATATAATTTGCTCAGAAGTACTCACAAGCTGAGTAACATGTGCTATATCTGTGCAGATATGTGCAACAACCAGAAACAGAAGGAGCATTACCTTCCAAGTTGGAGAAATATCTGACTTGGGAGTCCCAATCACAACCACACCATGGACAAAATATGAGGCCAAAAGCTGATGAGGTAGTAATTCTGACCCGTAAAACCTAAACTCCACCCTAGATCAAGTAAGAAGCAACCTTTGCAATCAATGGAATACATGCCAAAGGAGCCTCACCTATTGAGAGACTACTGACATTGGAGGTTCCTTCTAAGATGACAGCCCCTTGATTAGCTGTGTGGGTTCCAATATCCATTCCAAGTTTCTGTAATCTCTGGACAGATAGAAAGTCAGAGCACAGTTGTATGCCCAAGATGACATCATTATGGCTGCTGTGCTGGTTTTTGGTTGTACCTCAACCAATAATTTGGTTAGTTGGGTACTTTGTGTGTTCATGTGAAGTAGAATAGACAGGGTTAACATTTTTAAATTAGTCTTTCCAACAGCACGACCAAGTTTTCTCATTTCTGAACTGGGCCTGTAATCCATCTGCACCCCTGTTGGCAACTGATGAAGTCATGTGGAAGTGATGGCAGCATGAACATGAAAGTTTGATACTTTCATGTGAGAGAGAGTCACAGGTTTAAGACTGCATTCTGTCCTTTGGTGTAGGTTGTACCTGGACAAGTGCATTTGCATTCATATGGGGGTTTTCTCATCACAAAGTTCAGAAATTTTCAGACCTGGATTGGCTTTGGGGTATCTGTTTCCAATAGTCCCTGAGGAATAAAGTACTCATCTACAGAATATGAACATCCTGTTAATTATTTCTTGGAGCTGAGAAGAAAGTCCACCACCATGAAGCAAATGGCATGTAAAATCTGTTTGCATGAACTGATTGAAACCATGTTTGTACCTTGTTATATATTGTCAATATATATTATTGACTGACTTTTAAGCATGATTTTGACATGTAGGCCAATCCAGAGGCAAAGGAGCATGAAGGAAAAAGCAAAAGGCAGGGAAGGAATCCACAACTTGTCATTACAGAGATAATGCATCTTGAGTCTGAGAGAAGACCTCCACTGGATGGTGTGGCATGTAACAAGGTGGAGGAATCCAGATTATGCAACCAGCCACCACCTGTTCCTTATGGTATGCTGGGTGCAATAGAGCTCATACGCTTATCTCGGCCAGACCTCCAGAAGTGCGCATTCTCATAACCTTTGCCATTGTTAAAGGAAGCTAGTTGCAGCTTTCAATGTGAATATTTTCCCTCTTCATTTACCCAAGATGTTCTAATGACCTCAAGGTGCATATCAGTATTGGTCTGGTATCACCAGACTTAGGTCATACCAGACTGGTCTGGTATTTGATACCAGTGTTCATGCCAGTATTGATACCAGTCTCTGACCCTATATGCCAGAACAACATGGGTGTATACCAAAGTTTAATATCCATTCTGCAACCTATACTAGATTCCAAGGAATAGTGTAAATAGAGATATCCAGCCAAACCATGTTAGAAGGGCAACATATTAGGTAACATTGATTGAAACTGCTTGCCATTCTTGATAGTGCTCTTTGTCTTCAAATAGGTGGCTGGACTCTCCAGATCTGGGGACAAGGGTTAAGGGATTTTTTTTGCGCTTGCGTTTTGGACGGTGGGAGGCTCACCTGGGTGGCACAGGCTATCGGATGGTGCGGATTACAGGTTTCATTTTAATCCTTTTTATTCCATTCTTCAGACTAGATTCTCGCTGTCTAGTATTACCTAGGTCATCCCACCGTTTGCACCATGATCCCCTTTGGGAGTGGAGGGCATGACATGTGTAAGCTTGTATGTGGCCATGTATTTTATCTGACAGGGGCAGTTAAGAAATCTGCAGTGGGGCAAGCAATGGTCATCTCAGTGGATCTGGGTACATCAGAATGCAATGTAGATGCTCAATATGTCTCAAATCAGGCTTTCACAGAGGTATTGTGCCTAGTCAGTTACAAACAATTAGTTACCAGTTGATGGGATGTTCTTGCTAATGTTACCCCTTTGAAAACTAGTTGATATAGGATACTTCTAACTTGTTTAAGATCCTATGTGACAACTGATTGAAACTGAGAATCTAAGCTTGAGATTTTTCTTAGGTCAGTAATCTGGATTCACCGTTGTTCCCCCAGGTTGAGCTTACAGAGTGGTGGAGAGGAGCATGGATCAAAGGGAAAACAGTTGATTTGGAATCTGACATTCAATTGAAGTTGTGTGAACGACAGAAATGGCCTGTGACTCTTTAGTCAGTCTGTCCTTCTCCAGTAGTGTTGCATAATGTTACTGGCATGAATAGCAATAGAATTGAATGTGGCTGTTCAATTGTCTGTACCTTCATACAAATTGCCTCCTTACATCCAGAGATGGTCAGGATGGCCTTTCCCCTTTCCTGAGGTTGTACACATGATGGCAGTTTCAGCAGCACGATTGTGTCTCCCATCGCACTCTGATTGGTAATATATGCGTCAGACCCAGAAGCTGGGTCACTGTTCCATTAAGTTCCCAAGGAGTCTTAGCACAGGTTTGCACATGTGTGCCCACACTATTCTTTTACCAGTTGGGATGTTTAATGGCTTGAAGGACATAATGTGTTTTCTCAACTGTTGAGCAAAATGATATTGTCTTGGTTCCTTGTGTTCAGACAGATTATTGAGCCCAGGAGATGATTTTCATGTCATTCAAGACTTGATTTAGTACAGTGCTGGTGCATATCTTCAGGCACACTGCGTCAATGGGTGATACAAGTCACCTGTCCCTCTTTTGGTGCATCTTCCATTGTTTCTTTTGCAACTTGTTGGACTCAGTATTGGTCCATGGCAGAATCAGCCTCAAAAACTGTCAACATGCTGGGATGGGCTTGTTCCGCACCACATTAGCCACAACCCTCACATCTGGATGCAGAGCCCAGTATTGCACAAGCCTATTGGGCTTGATGCTGGTCCAATGTCAGTGAGGGCTGTGCATCACTTGGTCTGGTGTGCAAGGCCTTGGTCACCCCAAGTGCAGTTGATGTGTCAAGTCTACATCAAACGACCCCCATGGCTTGGCATACCCTGTGTTAAAAGCAAAAACATCAAAGAAATCTGAGTGTTAAGTTACAGATTTGGATGTCTTATTTTTTTGCACACAAAAGTGTGATCTCTAAGCATGGCTATGGCAATATGCTAGTGGCAACATTAAAATGGCCTGGACAGAATGTGCATTGTGCTTGTGGGAGGGGGGAAGGTTTTGAAAGGCTTGGTGTGAAGCTTTAGGGAGAGGCTTTGGACACTGATACCACAAATCACTACAATTCCAAGGGCATTCATGACCAAAACATCATTTTGAGATGGGTTGCATATAATCTTGAACTGTCAGTAAATTATGAGTGGTATAAAATCCTAAAGCTATGATTGAACTCTTAAGTTTGGAGAAAAATGAAAATCATACAAAAACTTGGCAATTCTGTTCTTATGCAATAATTTGCAATACATGAAATTATGATGAATTTGTTTGAATTATGATGACTAACGATTGAAGATATATGGTTTTTGGAATTTTATTTTTATTCAAACAGTAGTTAAGTTGAACAAGATTCTTACCATACGCTCTTGGAGCAGTGATTCCAGGTTTCAGTTACATACAAATAGATGTTTGGGTTCAAGTTCCAGTTCTAGTTCTGGTTCTGAAGCTTAGTTTCGGTTCAGTTCGAATAGTTAATAACCACAACTAGAGGTTAATTGAGGCAACCTCACTTAACCTCTCAGGACTGGTTATAAACATGTTCTCAAGATTCTTTGGCCCATGAAGAAGACGTGTGGTCCCTAAACATGTCTTTAGGGGTGGTCCATCTCACTTACACTTTGATCAAGTGTGTTTCAAATTTTCCAATCTCTGGAACAAGATAGTTGTGCTGTAACTTGGTGAGCTGTGGACATACTCCTCTCACTCTGATGTCCTCAAAAGTTTAGTCTCTTCTATTGCACAAGTACACCACAGCACACCAATAGAAAATCAAATGCAATTGTACTTCTTTTCTAGCTGGATTAGGCTTTGTGAGAAGGCCCTGATGTCCTCAAAATTTTTGTCTCTTCTATTGCACAAGTATACCACAGCATACCTAAAGAAAATCAAATGCAATTGTGCTTCTTTTCTAGGTGGATTAGGCTTTGTGAGAAGGCCAAGAAAGCACAACCAATTTCTACCATAAGTATAACATGCAGGCAGAGCATGTAGGAGACACTTCCTGGTCAAACACCCATGAAATCAAAACTGAGGTGCCTTGGCACTGCCTTTTCCCAGAAGCTCCATCAGTATCTGCAAAACAGTTGCACAGATCAATCACCATAGTTCAGGGGCTCTATTTGGACGGCCTTTGGCCTTCGCAACTTGAAGACAAGAAGTATCAGTCCGCACAGCTGTGGAACTCCAATACAGAGACAGAAGTCTAATAGCTTCCCATACAAGGCTGAATCAAGTCCGTCCTTGGATCTGTCATCCTGCCTAACACTAAGGAGCCCGAAAGCAGACTTCATGTAAACCCATCAATTACCAGAAAGTTGTAGACAGCAGTTCCACACACTGTTCTCAGATCTTTTATTTGAGATCCACCTCTGAAAATGTTTTATAACAAAAATTGCACTCAAGCAGGGCTGCCAGATCAAGGTCTGTGGCATGACTAATGTTTTTGGGGGTTTCAAGGTGTTCGAGGAATGATCAACCTTCTTTTACTGAACAGAGAATTATATTTACTGCCTCACTATACATGGGGCAAACTTGCCACTATCTCAATCACTGCCTATGAGCAAATTGGTCAATGAGAACCTTGTACAGAAAAATCAAAAGAAATCATTGGAACCCAGTCGACTCAAAACTGCAAGGATATAGGAAAGAGCACAAGGCAGACAACAGGGTTCAGAAGGACAGAAAAGAAAGAAGGGGATTCCCACAAGGGACCTAAACACATAGTCTGAGATTTGATCTGGAATTTTTCTCTACTTTGGTGTGGTACTGCTCCCGTTATTCAGGTGTAGTATATGGAATATTTCATTGTCAAACAATGGTGGGTCCGATTGCCTAGAGACTATAGTGACTGACAGCATGTTCCAGAGCTTCCTCAGTAGGTCCAAGTAATTCTTTCACTTTGAAGCCATCTTTATAGATCTTGAAAGTCGGTACAAAATCAACTGACTCAGCCTTTGCCAAGAATGGGTTTGCCTCCACATCCACCTGCACATCAAAGAGGGAACAGAGCATGCATTCAAGTCATTCAGAGCACACATTCAATTCCCTTGCTAAGTTCTGGAGGGTTCGTAAAACATTAATTCATAGGGCTGCTGCATATTAGTCCCAAAAGAGATCCCAACTGCTGCAGGCTCTTACACAATTCATAAACAAGAAATCCACAATAGAAGTGGCAAATGCAAATTACCTGGAGAAACTTTACAGTACGGTTCTGCTTGCAAAGTTTATCAACAACAGGAACCATTTGTCTGCAACGATCACTCCATCTTGTGTTGAATAGCACCACTGCAAGCCCTGAAGTGGACACAGTACAAATGACCTCAAAACTATTGGAATCAAATGCTGGGGAATGGATCAGAAGATTTCATCCTGCAATTTGATACATCTGTTTCATATTTGCCTTCGGAGGTAGGTCACTGCAGTGTTAAAAGTCCTTCAATGGGTGTAGACCTCTGAAATTGTGTACATGTGAACCAGGAAAAGTTCCTCCATACAGTAACCCAAAATTGACCATAATGCATACCTGAACATGAAACAGCCTTCCTGAATTGATCATTGCTGCTGATTTCCCCAACTTCACCTCCATACCACATTTGATAAGTTTCTTCTCCAAGAGATTTTTTAAAGGCCAATTGAACCTCAGATAATGCTTTTGCAACTTCCACATTCCCAGGCAATTCCCTTTTCAATGCTTCATAGTCCCTCAGGGCATCTGCCCACTGCTCTAACTGCATCACAGTGCAATGGTGACAAGAGATGATGATGCAGGTCCATATAGATGGCAGCAGCTCAAAACCCCTCTGCAAGAAGTTCACTACTGTGGAAAGTTGAAGGCCCTGAATGATTTCCTTAACAAGATTAAGTAGCACTTGAAATTATACCTTGTAGTTTGAATGAGCACGCCGTAGAAGGGCCTTTGTATAATGTGGCTGGGCATCAAGGGCTGCATTGCAGTCTTCAACAGCTTTTTCATACTGGCCAAGCCTTGACCTGCATTTGAATAGACCCCATATGCTTCAGAGTTCAACACAAAAATGCTAGAAGGAAGCTTCCTTTCAACACACAGTCAACTGAAACTAACAAGTGAAACACAGAACAGAACAATTTTATAACTTGTCATAAAAATGACTAGAAATTTTTTGCCAGAGATAACTTCAAAAAGCACATCTTGGACTTCATATGGTGCACATTATCAAGAAATCCCAAAAGATTGCAACTGACCTGCAGGCTGCTCGATTGCAAAGCAAAACTGCATTGGATGGACTAGAGAGTAAGCCTTGGCCATAAGCCACAGAGGCCTCCATAATCCTGCCTGCTTTGTACAAATCATTGCCAGTTGTGCGGGCTAGTGCAACAGATCGTGCCCCCCTCAACAGAGCTAAGACCTCACTATTCTTTGGATCAAAATGAAATGCTTTCTCTGCTGCCGTTACTGCATCATCAAACCTGCTCACAACCAATTGTCTGGATTAAATCACATGTAGAATCCATAGTAGATCAGATTCCTCTAGCCAGGTTTTCTTATCAATCATTCAATCAAATTTTTAGCCTGCAGAATTGCACAAAAGAACGGTCTGGATCTAGTATGTGTGCCGAAGACATGCTTGAGTACAACACATGAGAAAGGCATGAATGTAGCATTAGCTTGTATACAGACTCCAGATTGACTGCTAGTGAACAGTATAGAGTTCTTTGTGAATGCTCAAGGAAAGATATACAACACCATGCCATTTGGAATGGCTATGATGGAAACCAACAGACCTTCCAAGTGCCATGTCAATATCTGCTTGGACAATCAGCATGTTGGTGTCAGGTGGCATCCCTGTTGCCTTTCTTAAAGCAGTCTCCATTTTTTGAGCAGACATTATGACTGTGTCTGCTTCCTCAGGTCTACAAAGCTTTAGCAAAGCTTCTGCTTTCAAAGTCAATATCTGGAAAAAAGTGTACAAGTTTTAGAAATCCACAGTTTCTTGGGTCAAAGATGTTGCATCTCCCACCAGCACAACTCATGTCACATAATAAGTTCTCACAATACTTCTTACAGATGCCCTTGTGTTGTCTCTCTGCACAACTTCTATTTAACTATCAAGATGCTAGAGCAAATGCACTGGAGAAAAGGGGCATATGGGTAGCCACCGGACCTGAGGTGCTGAGTCAGCACCAGATACCATGGCAGCCTCACTTTCTCTGACAATGGTATTCCAGTCTGAGGCCCTCTTGGCTTCCAAGCATTTTAGGAGGTGCTTCTCAATCTTCTCAAGTTGCTGGATGTCCCCTGAGTCCAGTTGTGAACCACAGGCCTTGAGAATCTTCTTAGCTCTTTCTACTCGACCTAATCTGCAGATTTCCAAGAACTGACATCAGATTCACTATTGACTTAATAGAATGATACATTTCAATGAGGAGAAAGAGAGGAGACATGGGAACAGAATTGAGATAACCCACAACCTTGTGTAAAGAAAAACACTCACTATGGCACTAGCAAAAGTTGCTCGCAATAAGGTGCATGCAAGACAAGATGTTCAAAATGATTGCATACCTGATGCACAGAGAAACCAGTCGTTGCTGGGCACGAATATAGGAAGCATCTAGTTTTATTGACTCTTCACATTCCTGCACTGCCTCTGCCAAGCGCCCAAGCCCTGTCAATGCAGCAGCTCTATTGCTTTTATATGAAGCTCGTCCTGGTGCCAAATAAATGGCTCGGTCATAGAGAGACAGTGCTTCAGAAAAATTTCCCTTCTTATATTGATCATTTCCTGCATTTTTCACCTCCTCTGGATCTGTGCTCTGAAGCATCCGCTTGATCAATAAACTCTCACCCACAGCATAGATGTTTCCCCTTCCATGAACTGCAGATGCTGCAGCAGCTTTGGGTGCCTCTGTTTTCACATTCACCTTTTCTTTTTCTTGGACAGTACAAGCTGGGGCTGCTCCAGAGGAAGCTCTTGCATGGTTGGCAGGCCCACTAATGATTCCCATGGAGGGAGATGAAGGAACCCCTCCATTCTGGCACATTCCATTTACTGTGATTGATTTTGCAACCCCTCCTCCTGCAGGCAATCTCTACAGCAGATTAGATGCTAGAACAAGCTCAGAAACATCACCCAGTTCATTTGAGTCCAAACTCCGCAGTCACAGACTTTGATGCATGACAACTTACAGGGGCAATATAACACTGCATTACCAGGGCAGACCAGCCAAGCACACAATTGCACACATGGTGTCACATTCTCATCAGCAGCACCTCTGTAAGAATGCACATACTTGATACACACATATCAGCCCTTGAGCTTTCTGCAGTAACCCTACAATGCAATTCGCACCAATTTTACCTGAAACTAAGAGTCCTCCACCACTTGAACCAGCTCCACGCAAGATCTGTGCATTGCAACTTATACTCCGGGTGGGTGGTGCTGTCCCTATTGAGCTGGATTCAGCAGTTGCACTTGCTCCCACCAAAGTAATATTGTTACCAAACAAACTTCCGACACTACTGCTGCGTCCAACAGTAGGACTCCCCGCAAGGGAGCTTCCTCGAGAGCTTCCACTGCTAGAGCTGCTGCTACCTGCCCTTGGGCTGGGGCAGTCAGCACTTGTGCTACTGCCTACTTTCAGACTGAGTACAGTGGGACTCCCGCCACTACTGGAACTTGCAGACCCGCCCCCTCCTCCTTTGGAAGAGGAACGATCACTGTCACTTCTACTCCAATAAGGGGAACTGTCGCACCCTGTTGTTGTTCTGGGGGTGCTTGCTGCTGTGCTACTGCTACCACTGCCACCACCACCACCACCAGAGGAGGAGGAGAGATCTCCACTTACAGAATTTTGTCTGCTGGTCTGAAAGTTGTTCTCCCCACCACCAAAGACTGCATCTACTCTTGCACTGCCACCCACATCAGACATCTGTCTCCTATGTCTGCTATGTGTATATTTCCTAAAATTCTCTTCAGTAGAACTACTTCTGCTATGCAATGGCAAGCCTGGTGGGCTTGCATCATTGGAATTCAGACCTGTTGTGCTCCCTGCTCCTTTAGCAGAAGAAGAACCTGCTGCTGAATTACCTAACGGAGGCACTCCACATCCAATGCTGCTTCGTCTCCCATCTTCAGATGCAGATCCTCCTCCGTCTCCTGCAGATTTTCGAGTACCAATTGAGGAGCTCTCTGACTGGCTGCCTCCTCCTGACAATCTTCTGGGACTGCTGCAATTTACAAAGCTTCCATTGCGCAAACTACCAGCTCCAGTAGTAGTAGTGCTGCCGCCACCACCACTAGTACTACTACTAACCACCCGAGCTGTGGAATCCGATTTATGGGTCGTCTCCTGCTGCTGCGGAGGACTACTCTCTTTTCGGAATCCGCCGTCACTAGTGTAAATGGAGCTATACGTAAAGCTATCCTCCTTGGGGTAGTTGCTAATGCGAGTCTCACCGCCGCCGGCGGTGCCTTGACTGTCGTTGTTGTTATAACTGGACCATCCCTGGAAGCGATCTATCTTGCCAGTCCCGGTGGTTCCCACCCTCTTGCCGTTGAACATGATGCCTCCATAGAGATCGAAGCCGCTGTTGGCTCCGGGCGGCGTCGTCGTCGTCTTCTTTGAGTGACATTCTGCCATCTCGCATCTGACTGACTCACTCCGCCACCTCTACTGTTGGCTGGCGTCTGCACACTTGTCTTCCACAATGGGCCAAAATGTCAGTAGAGCTAGCTCATCCCTCATTACCAAAACAAGGAAGGAGTGAGTTCGTCTCCCACTCCGCAAGCTAGGGAAGAACAGTCTGGCCTTACCCGCCCGATCAAAAAATGGACAAGGCACAGACAGAAGACGACGACGACTCCTCATCCGAAGCAGCAGCAAGCCAATGACCAAACATTCTTCGCTACTTAGCTCAAGTCATTTTACTCCAACAACCAAAACTTTTATCACATCTTGAAACAGTCCCCCCACTTCTTCTTATCAAGCGCGCACACTCTGCTTTCAATGCATTTCCAATAACCCAAATACATGCATACACACATACATCACATACAACAGGCAACAACACAGGATTTCGACACAATCGTATCCCCAAATTACACGAAGCTCAGACCACATTTCCCTATTATTCCCATTGCAGCATGGCCATTGGAGGGAGGAAAAAATCCAAGTCTGGAACCCTGCAAAACACACACGGCAAGAACACCCACCCACCCACATCTCTATCCTCATCCGATTCGATCACCACCCATTTAGTGCAAAAAAAGCTCTTTGTCTGTCTCTGTCTCTCTGTGTGTCTGTGACCCCCACAAACTCATAAAGCAAAAACCTCACATAAGGAGACAAACAAACAATGGAACACAAAGCACCCACTTTGCCAATACAAAACTCAATAGACTACACACATAGAACCCACGAAAGGATACAGACATACCGTTGCCAGAGATTGTGCTAATACCAAGTGCCTTCTTCGTCTTCCATCAATGGTTGGCTGGCTGGCTACCTTGTTGTGTGCAGAGTCCAAAACTCAGCTATGAAGAAGAAGAAGGAGAAGAAAACGACGACGTCTCTCAACAGGGGAGCAGCCATGGAGCCGAATGTGATAACAATAAAAGCAACCACTGCAAGAAGAAGAAGAAGAAGAAGAAGAAGAAGAAGTGGCAGGGAATAATATATGACTTGAAACAACGATGATAAGGAACAAAAGAGAAGAAGAGGAGGAGGAGGAAAAACTTGGAAGAGAAAACTCGTGATGTGCTTGCTCCTTTGTTTTGGTGCTTGGACATTGGATTTGCGTGTTGCTGGATTTGTGGCGCATCTCTCTCTCTCTCTCTCTCTCTCTCTCTCTCTCTCCTTCTTCTTCTTCTTCTTCGTCTTTCTTTCTTTCTTCACCTTTTCTGCTTTTGGCGTTGCCTTTTCTTTCTCTCGTTTGTCTCTTTCTTCCCTTTCTTTTCTTTTTTTGGCCCTTTCTTTGCCTCCTCTTTTACGTTCCCTGCCACTCCACCTGCCGAGTTCCCCACTTTCCTTCCCACTGGGACACGTGTTCTTTCTGACCCCTTCTCTGACGACCACACTTACCTTCCCTTCACTTTCCTTTTCTTTCCCTTCCCTTCCTTTTCCTTTCCATTCCTCTCATTTCCTTTCCTCTCCTTCCCTTCCCTTCCCTGTCCTGCCTGGTACCTGCCATCCTTGGGTGAACCAGTATCCTACCTTGGGTAAACCGGCAGTGACCACCTATGGTAGGCCTCTACTGGTTCCATGGTTAAAAAAAACCCCAAATTCTATTATTATATTTTTACACATTATTATAATTCATGAATATCCCATGATCCTTTTTTTTTTCCTCATAAATCAAGAGGGTCTAGGTGAGTCCAAATTTAACATCTCTTGGGCTAAATCTAGCCTCCCTCTAACTAAGGGTCTTCATTCACTGGGCAGGGTGAACCAGCGCAGCTCACTCTGTGAGGGCTCTGTTGTGGCTATATTTAACAGGAGAAATGTTTAATTTAGAGCTAATTTAATGTTAACTAGGATTAATTTAATGTTAATTTAGTCTTAATTTTTAGGGGCAATTCTAATGATGAGAGACAATCCCAAACAATTGGGCATTTTTTTTTTAAACCATGGGACTAGTGAGTGTAGGTGCTGCTGGTTTACACCCAAGGCTTGCTTCAACAAGGTTGAGGTGCCATTTTAGGTGCTAGGTCTTCTTCACCCTTTTATGTTTTTTTTTTTTTTAAATGATTCTCAGGATCCTCTAGTGTATTTTTCAAGCTAGGTTTCTTTCTTTGGTTTCTTATTGGTAATTCCCTAGTGTATTTCAAACTTGGTGTCTATGATTTCTTTAATTTTCTTGAAGCTTTTATTACTTCAAACTTGATACCTATGAACAAATCTAAGAAAGAAATGGGATGAGGATAGAATCAAGAAGAGTGGGAAGAGACTAAATTGATTTGTGCATGAGATATATTTATAGGAGATATTGTTGAGAAACCCAATTGTTTTTGGTGTACAAAGACTTCATAAATTGGTGGTGGTAAATGTTTAAGGAAAAATTGGCCAACCCTAATAAAAGTTCAAAGTTGGTTTAGCACACATGTTGACTTGGAGTGCATCTTTTTGCTTCCCTTTGGAATTGCTTTTGTAAAAAATTCACACACAATTTTGCCCAAAATGTTTGAATGAATAATTGCAGGGAAAAGGAAGTCGTTGTTGAATGAATCCACCACCTTTGAAAAAATGAAGGGAGTACAATGTCAAGTTAATACTCCCAAGTGTCGAAACTATTCTTGCACCTTAATACACTAGTCAACTCAGCAATTAATTAGTCCTTCTCTTGTTCCAAATGGACAACTGAACTCAATTAATCCCTCTTCCCCCATTTCCATTGTCCAAGTGCACTCTAATTTATGGTGAGGAGTTGGCAAAATTTATCCATCCATTAAAGAAAAATAACTCAAGGCCACTTAGAACTTAACTTACATGGGTAGAGAGAATGGCACAAAATTCCTAAAAATTGACAATTAAGTCATTCCCTTAATATTCCCTGACCCCTTATAAATCTGTGCTTTGCATAGTAATGCCAAGGTCCTCTTGCATGTACTTTGACAACTCGACATATGAATTAAGTTGCACTTTGAAATCTTTTGTGGGTGGTCCCCAATTGAGAGCGGCAAGCACATGAAACCTGCCAAAGTCGAGATTTTCATATGCTTCAAAAAGCATTGCTTTTGTGACGTTTCTTTTGGATGGTATGAAGTGAAGAAGGCCCCCAAACATATAATATGATGATGGGTCCAAGTGGTTTTTGGATAGCACAAAGGAAAGAAGGCCCCCAACGTATATATATGATGGGGTCCAAGCTAATTGGATGACTAATACATGGATGGTATGAAGGAAAGAAGGCCCCCCAAATGTATAATATGATGATGGGTCCAAGTGATTTTTGGATAGCACAAAGGAAAGAATGCCCCCAACGTATATATATGATGGGGACCAAGCTAATTGGATGACTAAAACGTGGACAACGTTCAAAAAACCCAAATCACCGAAGATCTCCCCTTTCAAAATCCACACCACCTAGCCACTTTCCATCCTCAAAACAACCAAAAGCTAGCTTTCTTCACTTCAGTTCACTTCAGTCAGGGGGCCCCTACTTCGACCACTTTACATTACAACACCTATTGCTCTGCCAATCTTAAGCACCCCTCCCCCACCACCCTCTGCCCCCTCTTGTAAATTTTCTTTGTTGGGCATGATTATTAGAGTCCATGAGGCAGGCCTATAACCAAGTTACATCCTTTCACAGATGCTCTCTCTAATAGGTAGTTATTATAAGTTGGTACCTTTATCCTCATTCTAAATAGTTAAGGAAAGTAGTAACTACCCCATTGCTCATTGTAAATATATTCCACCTATTCTCCATTTAGTATTATAAAGAACCAGTAGTAGTAGTAGTAGTAATAATAATAATAATATCATCATCTTTGTGTTTTGTTTGAAGAAAATGGTCCTCACTAGTTTCCTCTAGGTAGTACTGATGTACCAAGGAAAAAAAAGGGAGTAGAGAACCGTTTTCAGCTACAAAGGGGAGCAGGCAAGAGCAGCAGCTTTCCACCTCATAATGTTTCTCTCAGTTTCACCTAACAGGACCGTTGTTGTTGTTGTTGGAAGTGCTGGGTGAGAGAGAGAGAGAGAGAGAGAGAGAGAAGAGACTCGGCCCAGACTTTTGTGATGGACGCGATGACACCCACCTGCACTTTTTGTGCATTTCACGACTTTTCTCCAAAAAAAGATGACGAAATGCCAGGAGGAGTATGAGTATGTTGCTCTCCTTTATGAGAACATGGAGCGCCACAGGACTCTCTGCAGCAACTAGCAGCAGCTGCTGTGTAAGCAACAAGTGCGATTGATGTATGTGCTGCTGCTGCTAATGTACAGAATGGTAATGAGTATACACTTGGAGGGAGGGAGGGAGGGACGGATGGAGGGAGGCATTTAAAGTACTCACATCGTGGTTTAGCTGAAATCATGGGTAGTCTCTTATCACTCACTGGCCTTGATGATAATTATTGACAAGTTTCTCTCTCTCTCTCTCTCTCTCTCTCTCTCTCTCCTCCCCCATATAAAAATGGCCATCACTTGATGTGATTGAATTTTCTGGGAAAAAACCACAAAAAAAAAAAAAACCCCAAATTGGATGCATCATTTGTTTTTCCCTCTTAGAACAATAATAATAATAATAAGCTAATATTGAAAAACCCCCTCCCCAAGTCTGTTGAAGGTGAGTCACAACTCCTTCCTTGCCAATAATGTCAGGAGCAACATACCTATAACACACCTGTCAAAATGTGGCATAACTTGCATAACTTGCAGACCTGCCATGCCCAGCCCAATCCAGCTACTGGGCTGGACTGGACTGGACTGGTAGGTCCATAATGGCAGGCAGTTTTGAAGCCCTTACATCAAGCTTACAGGTGACCTGTACCATTGACCAAAACATTCCCAAACAAATGGATTATGTGAGACCCCCCCCAAGCTCCCACCATCACAATCCATCCATCCATCCATCCATCACAACATCCTGTTATGACTCACTTGTCGTTCATCTCAGTTGTGGATGAACCACAACTGATGAATTACCAAGGTTTAGGAGATTTCGTGACCCAACAACACTCCACCAGTACACCATCCATTGAAAACCCATCATCATGCCATTGCGGATGAACTGCAACTGAGTTACCAAGGTGGTTCCACCTTGATAACTCATCCTGCAAACCCTCCTACTTCCACCACACACTAGCTAGGTAACTAGGTATGTAACTAGGTATGTATGGGTTAGTATCATAGGTAATTAAGTAGGTCAGGAATATAAGTGGTTACTATGTAGTTAGGTAAGGCACTTGGTGGCTACTCAACAGGTAGATAGATACATGTGGATGGTTAGGCACCATAGCTAACCCACTGTGTTACGTACAATGAAAAGTTGTTTCTTGTTCACACATCATCCATCCTTTACCGAGTGGTTCATTGGTTGGTGCCTGTTCACTCTCTGGCCTGGGTTAGGGACCTGGGTTACCATACCCACAACCAAGAGTTTTGCATTTCACTTCCCTGATGATTTAAAAACAACATTGAAACAACATTGGAAAGAATGTTGAAATCAATGGGCAGGGCAAACCTTTCCTCAAAGGGTGAGTAGAAGTCTGGGCCATCATCAAGACTTTACACCTTCCTTTGCAATATAACCCCTAATTTGAAAATGTTGTGATAGAGAGAAGAGAGAGAAGAGAAGAGAAGAGAAGAGAGAAAGAGAGAGAGAGAGAGGGGAGTGGCAGCCAGACTAAGGTTTGCTTCTTACTGACAGAGAGGGTAGTGGAGAGGAAAGAAAATGAAGCTTTGGGTTGGTAGAAAAACGGTTGCTGCTGTTGTTGTTGTTGTTGTGGTGGTGGTGCACTATAGTACTTACAATTACAGCTTGCTCATGCTTCACACAGCTCATGAGTCACGAATCACACAACTGGACCAATTTTGTTCAGGCATATTATTATTACTTACCTAAACAACAATATTTGATTTTCCTTCACTTGTAGAGATACTAGAGAGTAGTAGGTAAATACTAAACCTACACCAATACCAAAACCTAGACATGAAGGAATAAAGACACAAACAAATGAAGACTTCTTTTTTTTCTTTTTTTTTTTGTGCTTTCTTGCTTCTTCTTCTTTTTGTTCACCAAATTTGCTGAATCTGTCTGTCAACAGCCAAACCAATCACTTAATGAATGAAGGAAGCCTCTCTAGTTTATTTATTTATGATGATGGAAGGGGGAAGCCTTTAGCTAGCTTGTATATATATATATGCACCTAACCTAACCATTTGCATAGGGTTCAAGTTTATATATACTAGGTATAATACACTTTGCATCTGTGTGCTAGCAGCAATCAAGGCCTTCTGGAACTGGTGTGATGAACACACTTGTCCTTTGTCCCCTCCCATTGGGGCTCTGGTGGTCCTCTTTTTGTTTTTGCTGCAAAGGGCCCTGCCCAGTCACTAACTCTTCACCTACAGACAGGTGGCCAGACATAAAATTGCTCTAACTGCTCATCAATAGCATTCTCTGGCCTGCCTGCTTTGTTTACCAAAGTTGAATTTCTAGTTGAGTAGTTGTCCTGCCCCCTCTACCCCCCACCCCCCCCTTCCTCATGAGAGGAGAGTCCAGGACTCCACATCACAAAGTACTTTACCTCCCAACACCATACTTTTCAACTAAGGGTTGAAAGTAGTTGTCTGCTCATAGCCTCAGAGATATTGGTGCCTTGGGTGAATTGGCACCTACACTCCAACTATGGTAAAAACTAGGGTTGTGTGTGTAAGTGTAAATAGTCATATATACAATTGTATAAAGTGGAACTGAAATTCATTTACACTTACATGATGAACATTTTTACACTTACATATGTGTTTTCATTTAAACTTACACGCAAGTTGTACAAGTCTTTTCGTATACACTTATGTGTCTCATGAATTTTGACAATGTATATAGGCCATGTAAATGGATAAGGGTTTGCAAAATCTTGGAGTTGTCGTGCTCCTTATGTCCCAACCCTTGCCATCAACATGGTAAATGGTGAGCTCCAAGTGAACTCATACACTCGTCCATCTTTTCCCTTCCTTTTTCAAGTTTTTATGTTTTCAGGTTATAAAGGAATAAAGTTCCTCCTCCTAGTCTTGTTTTTTTGTTTTCTAGGTCCAAGTGCAAAGGGCATTATTGAGAGTGGTGACTTGAGAAGTGCAACTTGTTTGTTGACAGTTGTATTTGTGCTTTCACACAAGCTCCATAAGCTCCCATTCATGATCTTGCTTCCTTTCAATGTGTTCTATTGTGCACAATGTCAACCCTAAACCCCCCAACACTCTTTGCCATGTCATGTTCATGGTGACCATTGTCATGGTTTTGTTTTTTCTCTCCTTTCATGTCATGGGTTTTTTCTTTCTTTTCTTGTTTTGGCATGTGCAAATAATAGCAATTGAATGTGAGAGTGTGTTTTCATTCTCTTGCAATCACATCAATTAGTTTTAATATCTTATTAGTCTAATTTTAGTTTAAAAGATTAAGTTTCTTTCATCCCAAGAATACACATGAATAATTATGTTGTTTCTTTCAAGAATTTGTCACACGTGCAAATTGGAGTTATGACATTCAAAAACAATTTGGGAAGATTTGGTGTTGTTCACAATTAAGGGTTTTTTCCTTTGTGGATGGTTAGGTTGGCATTCAAGGTCAATCCCAAGTTGGTTTTCCCTTCGCCAAGGACATTGTCTAAATATACCTTCCCATTCATGGTTGTTCATTGTTCAAGTTTACTAGTGCCATTTCATCTAGATCTCACACCTAAAACTATAATTAAACTTGATTTGTGGATGAGCAAGAGGTAACACGATATTTTTGGTCTTGTCATCAATTTTCTTACCATAAATTGGAAGTCTTATCATGTTACAATAGGCCTTTTAATTGACAATGACACTACTAAATATGCATTAGCAAGGGAGTTGAAAGCCATGTCAAAGTCTTTTCATCTCACCGACAAGATTTTATGTTATGTCAAAAATGAAAATACTAATTTGGGAAACATTACCATGATTGTGAAATTAGTGATTTCATGTGAAACATTAACTTTATCTACTCCATTTGATGGTGCATGTTTTGGACATGCTATGAATAAGGCAATGAACTCATAATGCCATTAATGATAATAAGGCCTAGGTGATCACTTTTTTTCAAAATTGAATATTATACGAGTAAAAATATATGGTCACATGCATTGGTCATTGGGTTAAAAATATAAATTAGTTTTAAAGTACATTTATGTTTGTTCTCAAAATCCAAACATAATTAACATAGGGTATGCAATAATAATAAGTATTAAAATAAATATTTTTGAAAATATAACATGTGTATAAAAAAATTTAGGTATAATTGTTAATAGGTTCAATTAATAGGCAAATTGTACACATGAATTATATTTTTCAACTACTTGTAATGCATATGTATCTTAACTACTCAACACATTACTTAAAATGGTGTAATTTTCTGAATTCCATATATGTGAATCAATTATGTTTATGAATTTTGAATTTTTTTTAAGAAAACAAACATTGTAACTAATTTTTCAAATCACAATAATTCATTATGCATTGAATCACTTTGAAATATTTTGTGAAGGAGAAACTACATTTGAGGTCATATGGTACATGGCATTGTGTCTCATTATCAATGTTGCATTATTGCATGCCATAGATATTGGAAAGAAAAAGTGAATTAAGCCTTTTTTTTTGTAATGAAAACTACTTGACAAAAAGGTGAAAGCACACTAGGGGGGGCCAAGATTATTGTCACATTGTACTATTTTTCAAGGGTCCCATGTTTGAACTTCAATAATGTCTTTATTATGAAATATTTACACAATGTTTTTGCATATTATGATAGGTCAAAACCCAAAGAAGTCAAATGCAAGAAAAACTAAACTTTTTTATTTCATATGATGTGATGTTAAAATACATTTGTGCCAAAAATATGTATGTCACACAACATATTCAAAAAATGCAAATATATTCAAAAAATGATTAAAATGATTTTTAGTCTTTATGAAATTTGTAGTATCTATTAAACATTATGATTTGATATGATTGGAATAAATTTATAAGCCATGTGAAGAGTTTGATGATTATCATATCACAAATTGGTGTATTTCAAAGCAATGATCATAAGTATGTGGTAAATTAACATTTTGACAAATAATCATTTTCAAATGGAAGGTGACAAAATATGTGAGGTGGGCCATTTTTTAAATTTTCATTTCAAACATTTTTTGGTCAACTAATTCAAACCCAAACCTAGTGTAATAATTTTTTTTAAAAGTGTTATTATATTGCATATACCATAAATATACCCATTATTTTTTGAACTTTTTTTTTTTCAAATGATATAAAATAACACTAACTTTGTGAAAATTGAAATATCAAGCCCAAACACCAAAAGTGAAACCCAAAATTAAATGTAACACATTTTGTAAGTGTATAGTTTACACACATGTTATGAAATTGCCCAAGTTAGTCCCCCGTAATGTGCTTTCACCCAAAAGTATAATTCATTCAACTATAGGTGTTACTTTTTTTAACCATAGGCCATAACTTTTATAGTTAATATATAATCCAAAGGCCCTATTGATTTGTGTATGAATGTACATTGATTTGTTGTTGCTATTATTCTTTTAATGTATTTTATTTATAAATCTAATGAAACTTTGATAAATTTGAGTAATATTTGCTGGAAAAATAACACCATATACTAGTAACAATATTATTTTTCATTGTTACTTCTATCTTTTGCATGTGGTCATTCAAAACCTTCCAAGATTTGAACTATTCTTTATGTGTTGTGAAGAAAGATGGAGTTACCAATCACATCTTTGTTGCCTAATGGGAATATTATGTTATATACACACAAAAATTTGAAAATATTTATATAATTTCATTTTACATAACTTTGAAATGATTTATAACCTTTTACACATCCTCACATGTTTGCATGTTGATTAGTCTAATAAATGCATATTTTGATTATGTAAATGTTTCACAAGCGCTTGTTATTCTAAAATATGAAACCTTTACCAATAAATTGATTGTGGTAGATATTGTTCCTATTTGGTGGATTATTTTGGTTCTACATTAAACATTTTTGAACTATAATATTGATTTTTTCAAAATGTCATAGATACAACCTATATCATGTATATTAATATAACATGTGTTGTTGACCCACATGTGAACTGATTACCCAACTAATTTTTCTTTCCAAATCCATTTTTTGTAATTGAATTGAGTTGCCCAATGACAAAAATTATTCAAATCTCAATATCTCTTGCATTTTAAGTCTAAAATTTCCCAAATCACCTTCATTAAATCCTACTCATAAAGGGTTTCCCAACAATACCAAAAGTGCAACCAAATTCCCCCATAATGTTTCAAATTTAAATTAAATAAACTTCTAGTAAAAAATGATCAATATTTGATAACTTCTCCATTGTAGGTCAAAACATTATGAAACCAACTTAATGCTCCCTTATTCATCAAAGGTTTTCCAGTGATATCAAGATTGTGACAAGAGGCATTGTGATTTGGGAAATCTTAACATGACAAACAAAACAAACAAATAAACAAACAAACAATCTTCCTTCATAGATAGATTATGCATGCATGCCCTTTAACACATAAAAATGAATTGAACTTTTGTTAAATCCACATCTTCAAAATTCATAAATTTTAAGGTCAAAAGCATGCTTGAACCAAATGTGTTCAAATGTGTTGTAAACATGATTTTCATCCATTTCAATTATTTTTTATTTTTAATAATGAATATTAAATCCCTTTCCGAATTTGAGAAAGAATGGTGTAGATTTGACAAGGAAAAATAATTTTGAAAAAAAAGCAAGTTCCAAAGATTTAAATGTTTTACACATGCAAAAAGACTTTTCATTTGCATCAAATTTTGAACATTGAAACTTTGCAAATAATGAAGCCTATTTGAAAAAAACATTGACAAATTTGAAACTATTATGTTCCCATTGTGATTTTTCAACGATTATAAAACAAAAGTTTTAAGAGTCTCCACCCCTTTAGGTGGTTAGTTTGATTACATTTTCACCCAAATGAATTATACAACAAAACATATAGGTGCATTCCAAAGTTCCATTGGATGATATTTCACATAACCATAACAACATGTGCACATTTGTTTCATCACATCATGCATGTCCGCTTACACACAACACAACTTCCACTACATTATCAATGAAATTTTATTTATTTTCAAACATGTTTTTAAATTTGATCCAAATATAAATCAACTTGACCTTTAAATATGCAAATGACATTTTTTATTCATTGTGTTTCATTATTGATTGAAATAAATGGTTTTAAACGTGAATATTTATAATGTTTTAATCATGATATCCTAATTAAATATTTTAAATTAAAAATAACATTTTTGATGAATTCAAGAAGGCCTTGAATTCACATTGAATTAAAGAACCTTTAACAATATTATATGTTAGTTCAAATTTTAAAAAATCATAAAGGATATAAAGCATTTTCAAAAGAATTTTCAAGAAGTTCAATTGAACATTTAAAAATTACATTTATTTTGTTGAATATATCTTTGAAAAATATTTAAGGCTATGTTTTAATTTGCATCCTTTAAGCAAATTTTTCAAAGGAACATGCATTTCAAAATTTGGATTTTCAAATGAATTCAAAGACAATATAATAAATCACAAAATTTATGGAGTTTTAAACCAAGTGATGGTGTGGTTGGATGGCAAAGGCATTGGTGAACTACCATGAGATATTTGGTTGAAATTGGGGTGGGTTGCATATGCAATATGGCCATATATATTGGGTTTCAAGCACATTAGACCATATATAAAGTCCATAGCCTAAAACAAGTGTTGAACAAAGAAAGGACATTTTAATATTACAAACAAATCTTATTCCCTTATCAAATACAAAATCCAACAACTAAATAACATTTTTCCATTATGAAACACAAATTATTCAATGACAATAATGTTAGATCTTAAGTTGCAATTACACACTAAATTTTGGAGCGTGGGCTTGGATCAAACCCTTTCTTGCATTCATTTGTGATTCATATGTCTACCCACACCCCCCAACATTATGTGATTCAAATGCAATGATGCCATAGATGATTCAACATCATTATAGTCATTCACACACAAGATTTGCAAGACAATTTAGCCAACCTCAAAACCATCTTACACTTCCATTGGGTATTCTTTCCAAACAAAAAACAAAAACATTAAAAATCCCATTTTACTAAAGTAATAGTTCTTGTATGTCCATTTAAACAAAATTCTTTTCTTCTCCCGACGATCTCCTAATTGCCATCCAATCCTCACAACCTAATATATCCTCTATGCCCAAATTGGTTAACATCTTAAAACCTTAGTACCATGCATTGGCATAACAAAATTGACCATGGTTTTAGCTCCCAACTTCATTGGGAAACATTGGATAACATTTACATTATAGAAGTTTTTTCTCTTAGCATCATCATGATTCTACAATAATCAATACTTATTACAATGTAATGGAACCTTTTAACTTGGCATAAACAACACATGCACAAAATGCCACTTTCTTAAAACCCCATAATTGTTTTTTGCCTCACCATCCCTTTACTTCATTCCAACCATGAAAGTTTACCTTGTTTGTCATCATTTCCATCCATGCTTCCATTTTATTAATGTGCACGTGTGTAAGTAATTATATGCATTTGTTTTTTAACATGTATCATCTACATTGCACTAACACAAAGAAAAACACACACATCACAAACACACATATTGAAAAGTTTCCCTTCAAAATCCTTTCCAAAACTAGTGCAAGCCTTGCTTAAATCTTTGATTTGCATCCTTTTACATCATCTCCATTTGTTCTAGTAATAACAACATCCCATGCCACACACCACACAAAAGCCAAAAACAATAACCATTACCATAAAACCAAATAAGCTCCACATCTTGAACTTCAAATTGACAACATCACAAAATATAAATAAATGACACACAAAGGACCTTCCTAAAACACACTTGCAAACTCAATTATGCTATTGTTCAAGCTATTCCCTAATTTAAAATATCCTTAACTAGCTCCATCTTCATCACAAAACCTCCTTCATTGGTTCACCAAACCATCTTTTTCACTTACAATTGACAACAACATTATGTCTTTCCATCTTTAATAGCCACATGCCAAAAATAGATAATCACATTGTTTGACCCTAAAAATAACCACTAATTAATTGTCTGAAAATTAAGGTGATCAAAGTTCCTTTCCGATCACAAGTAGACATATAGTTCATACAAGAACAATCAATTTATTTCTAATTTTTTAAAAATAGTAATCAATTATTTAAACATGTTACCTAATCATGGATAAATTAAGATTTAAAATCATAACAATTTATTTAGTTTTGGTAAACTCATATTTCAATATTTTTATATTATTTTTGTATTAGGGAATATATATATATTCTAGTGACAATGATTTCATCATAGCTGGTTTAAGTGGGATGGTCTATAGTCGTAGGTCATACAAAAAGACAATTCCAAACTAAAAATTTATTAGAGGTCAATTCCAAATTGAAATTTTTAACAAATAAACATTTTATAAGTTGTAATGCTTCAAAACATTCTTATGGATTTCAAAATATTGAAAAAAAACAAAACTCGTTATTTTTTTCAATGTTTTAAGAATCTTTGTGTCCTTTAAAAAAAAAATTGAATCTTTGTGTCTTTCCAATTTCATACACGTGTTTACATGTAATTTTATACAAATGCAAATATGTGTTATTTCATTTGAATATGTTGAAATTATTTCAAAAGATTAACATGGTTTTTTTTATAGATTAAACTAGTTTTCAATAAAAACTTTTCCCTTAAATACCTAATTCAAGGATTTAATCTCCATTTGTTTAGCTAATCTAATGTTTATCCACCTTAATTGCTTCCAAAATTTTAATGAATTAAAAACATTGGTGACTAATTAAATCTCCCCTTGGATCATAATTGGGTAATATTTTGTACAATTTGAATCCTATATATATTTGAAAATAATAAAATTTTCAAATGTAAACCCTTTTTTTTTTGGTCATTTTATTGTCATTGGTAGTGCATAGTAGCATAAAGCCCAAGTATATACTGAACATGTTGTTATAATGAAAGTAGAAATGAAAATTTAAAAATCCATGTATGAACAAAGTATATTTGTACAAAATTGTGCCTCCACTTGGTGAATAGCACTAGTTTTAGTTCATTAATGATCCACTTGTTATTCACATTTTTATTGCAAATTCAATCTAATGAATTTCCATGAAATTCACTACAAAATGAATGAAATGTTTAGTTCCCATATTTCCTTGTGGTGAAAAGTTCATCCAACAAATAATGAACACATTATGATCCAACCAACACTGTCAAATGTCACAATCTTTTCATAATTTCTCTATTCTTGCTTTAGTAATTGATTGTAGTCAAGAAATTTTGGATGTGGGTGGTGAAGTATTGATGTTGAGGTACTTTTAATTTTCAGAATCAAGCCCCAAAAGTTTTAAGCTTTTACGACAATAGAAATGTGGGTGTTGATTTATCCTTGGCCTTTCTTAGACTAGCCAATGCAATTGTATCCACCAGATTATTCATATTGCATAAATTATTAATTTATTCTCCAATTATAAGATTGACATGGCAACCAACAATACCATTCATAATTTGGAACCACATTAATAAGAATGCATTACATAGTTTTAAATTTGTTTTGTGTTAACATTAGGGTTAATGTTGCATGAACCATGTGGCACAATCTTACCCTAGCCTATTAATAATTTAAAGTGTTAGCATTAAAACCTATAACTAAAGTTAGCATATCAATGTTGTACCTTCTTTTTTTGTCATCATAAAATACTTGTCATCAATTCACACATGAATCTATGACTAATTCAAGTAATTCTTCCCCTTGCAACTCACTTCTCCTCACTTATTTTCTCTTGTTTTTCTTCATTTGTCTCTAGTCCACTACTTTGTATTTGAAAAGTTTTGTTTATATTTGTCCAAGTTACTCCAATACTTTTCACCACATTTTGTTGTTTTATAGATATGCTTTGAAGCACTTTTTTTTATTACTTTGTTCATTTCTTTCATTTCATAATTTGTCAAATTGGAAATTTGCATCATTGCATCATAGGTTGAATTCATTCCTTTTTTTGGTTTCATTGTTTTTGTTTATCCTCATATACATTTTTTATTTCTTGCATTATAAGTTTGTTGTGTTTTGTTTATTATTGTGTCACTTCACTACTTATGTTTTGATTTGTAACTTGTATTTCATTTCCATGTTTTTTTTCAAAATGTTGTTTAGATGTAATATAGGATAAATTCTTTGCACTTTGCTTTATTGTTTTGTTTGTTTTGTTGTTTTTGTTGTCAAGGTAGTTGTTTATAAGTAGGTTGCATTATGATCTTCATATAAGAATTACTTCAAATGTTGGGCTCAAAACTAAGGTTGGGGCCCAAAACAAAGGAAATTGGTTGGGAACAAAGCCAAGGCATGATAAGGCTCAAATACATTCCCAAGATGAGTGGGAAGTGTGTGGGAGATGAAGTACATTGGAAGAACTTAGAAGTGCATTTTCTTTTTAGCAATCATTGGGACAAGGTTTTAGGGGACCAAATTTTGTCCAAATCAAATGATCTTTAATTCAATCTTGAAAGATCTCATTGAGCATTACAAGATGGTGAACTTGAATTTTTAAAATAGACATATGTTGCATACGTTATGCCCATTTGCAAGGGTTAGGACAAAAAATTTCAAAATGATAGTTTGCACTCACTCAAAGCATCATTCAAGGAATTGAATAGTGTTGAAAAGGTCTTTTTAAAGGCTATAAGATAATGTACTTGTATGTTTGATTTGGTTAGGTTTTGCAAATGTTAAGAGCTTCCAAAATCATGAGACAATTAACAAAGGGGTCGCAATTTTGGGAAACAACTTTGGGAGTCTTGGGGAAAATGTCATTTCAATGTAAATGCAACAAGCTACAAAATATATTATAGGGAGGAGGGTGGTGCTTCCTCCTAACTTAAGCTGAATGTCATTTTTGCATGGATGAATTTTGTGTATGAATTGGATGAAATAAATAAATCATCGGATGAAATTCATCCATCAATGGAAGATAAATAAGTTAAAATTTATTTATATCCATTTTCAAAAGTTGTCCAAGTAATACTTGAAACTTGAATGTCATTTAATAATGATGAATAATGTAATTATAGGGGAAAATATGATGATGAGACCAAAATAATTTTAAAAATTTGGTTTAAAAAATCATTTTCATAAACAATGTTAAAAAATTAAAAAAATGTCGTCATGGGATGAGTGTTAGCCCTTCCCCCATTGTTGTCAATAACATTATATATGTATTTTGTGAAAAATTAGGGTATTTTGAAAATAAATAATTATTTAAAAAACCCCATTGTCATCTATGATAATAGGTTGTTTGAAGGAAGTTAATTAAGGTGCTTGAAATTGAATTTTAATTTATTTCAAAAATCCATTGTCATTAATAACAATAGATAGTTTTTAAATATTTAAAACATTCAAAACCCATTGTTGTCAACAACACTAGTTAGATTTGATGAAAGTTGTGACACCCTCAAAGAAAAAAGAAAAAAAATCCCCCATGTTGGCCATTACGTTTATAAACAAGTTTGAAGGAAGTGGTGGCATCTTTGGAAAAGGGGAAAAAAATCTCATTATCATCAACGACGCTGGTTTAGTTTGCCCATTTTTAAAATAAAAAATCCCATAAATTAATTTTTTATTTTTAAAAAAATGATCATGGGGTAGATGTTAGCGTGATTATAATAATATAGTTAAGACATATTGAAAATAATGGCATTTTAAACCATAGCCATCAAATGCATTTGTAATAAAATTTACATTACATTATTCAACAAATGTTACATCATTTAGAATTAAATTGTGTTTCATGAAACTCTAGTTAATTAAAATTAGGGGGGGAAAAGTTTCATTGATAAGAACTTAATGATCAAATAAAACATTCATCCATAATGAGGATGAATGCTTACATTCATCCCCATGTTTAATTCTAGATATACTTGTATAACATTCATTTTGTGATTAAAATTATTGAGTTTTACTTGCATGTGTATAAGGGAAAGGCATTTTACCATCCTAAGTTCCAACTTTAAACTTTAGGCTTAAGCTCTAGTTTCATACAACATCTTACCTCTATTAAAAGGAAGTGAACCATTTAAACAATTTTAAAAGCAATTTACATTTGACTATTTTGATCATGGCATATGAAACTTCATGGTACTTCATTTTTTGGATGAGGCCATTGTCCAAGAACCTTCATGCTAGTGTAAACTTAAACCAAACCAAAGAAAAAAACATACAAAACCTCATAATTGCAAGGTTAATAATTTTTGGGGAGGCTAGGGGGGGGACCCCATGATATTCGTATAATTCAATGAAACACTTGAAATAAAGGGGTTTTTCTAGTATGCTATGAAATAATAAAATATTGAAAGAATATTTTATTAAAACAAAAAAAAAATG
>Ga0209611_10001344_pt1 | contig 41424 bp, 38 predicted proteins | sample S1TSphgellanicum_3_FD_187693 | JGI IMG/M metagenome (GOLD analysis project Ga0209611, IMG submission 187693) | Host-associated microbial communities from peat moss isolated from Minnesota, USA - S1T2_Fc - Sphagnum magellanicum MG (SPAdes) (version 2) | ecosystem: Host-associated > Plants > Peat... | reverse complement strand
CCTCAATGAAACTTTTAATGCAAGATTTGCGTTTTGAACATGTTGATGAGGACTCTTGAACAACTCTTGACATGGTTTTTGTTCTCATGTACTGTAATTGGAATACAAGTAAGTGTTCTTCTTCAAGGCAAATTTTCACATTGGAGGTGCAAATGATACAAAGGTTTTTGGAAAAAAAAATGGGCCCAAGTTGTCACATTATGATGAAAAGATGAGCCTTAATGATACTGTTACAAAACTTGGTTTCTCAGATGTACAGCCATACTCCTCATCATCATACGAATGTTTTGGAAATCTAGGATTTGGGAATGTTTCTCTACTTCTCTCAACATGATTCTTTTGCCTAAAAAGAAAAAAAAGGTCAGATTCCAACTCTCAGTGTATTATCTTTCTTCATTTCCAAATGGGTGGTTGTGATTTTTGTAATCGTCAAGACACACAAATGTGCACATTATTCCATTTGTATCTCTTTCAATGCTTTGATTATTTTATGATCTATGTTACATTTCATGGGTCTTCTTCACATGTCTTTAGGTTGAGAATTACATACAATTGTTTTTGTAATTTTTCAATTTTAATTTGTGAATACATTAAATGATCCCTGTCATCCATGGGTGATCAAAATGTGAGTGTGCAGATTGATTTCTGGTTTTGTTCTAGATTAAGCTGCAATGTCAGTATTTGTATCTGCTTATCTATGGCTATAACATCTTGTTATATTATATATGCATGATTTTGATGTCACAGGTGCAAGGCAGTAAACAGGCTAACAAGAGAATCTGTTTGCAACCATGAGCACCATTGGAACTGGGGTAAGATTTCTTGACCAGTTCTTTCTTGAGAAGATGCAATTTGGACTGTGGCTATGGGATGATTGCAAAGAAAATTCTTGAGCTTCTTCTCAGTATCTAGAGATGCCCTAAAGCAGAAGAAATGGGTTTCTTGCTCCAGTCCTGGATTCCTATTATGGATTATTATGGATTGTAATTAAATTGCATCAAGAGACTTGAAAGTATGTAACAAATCAATCTTTATGTTGTAATCTCTATGGAACAGTATGATTTATCAGTGACAACATTCTCACCCGATGGACGTGTTTTTCAAATTGAGTATGCCACAAAAGCAGTTGACAACAGCGGGTGGTTGTGCAACCCTAAACCCATCCCAATGTGCAAAACATTTGATTGAGTATTCTCTTGCTCATACTAGATAGGGACAACCCAAGTCCTAGAATTTTCCAGAACATATGTATCATGATGAAGATTGGGAATTCTACAGTCTTTCTGTGGGAATTTGCAACATGACCCAAATCCTAGATTTCCAGAACATTTGTATGATGATGAGGAGTATGAATTTTACAGTCTTCCTGCACAAATTTGCAACATGCCTCTTCTTCCCACATGATATGTTTGAGCATTAATATTACTATGGCTAGTAGAATGTAGGGTTTCTGTCAATCTAGATGGAGCTTACAAGGCGAAAAATGGGGAGGGGTGGGCAGAACGGTGGTTGGGGTCAGATGCAAAGATGGTGTGGTTTTGGTGACTATTTTTTCTGAACCTTTGTTTGATCTTTGGGTGGAATCTCAACATCAAATAAGTAGAAGCTGAAATTCGTCAAGTTCAGCAGTTTGTTTCAACAAACAACTAATTTTATTTTCATTATTTGATATTTGGTTTTATAGAGTATGTAGTGTGTTTGGGCACAATTCAAATGCAGATTTATGGGTCATGAGTTTTGTGATGGCCACAGGGTGTGGAGAAGCTCATAAGTTCAAAAATGCTCTTGGAGGGTTCTAACCGCAGGATCCATGCAATCAATCGCCATGCTGGAATGGTGATTAGTAACACAATTTGTTATTGAATCCAATGTCATGATTTCATCACATAATAGTAAATGCAAATTTGGTATATGGAAAGGGTAGGTCCAGAGGGCATTAAACTATTGTAAAGTACCTGCAAATGAAAAAGGAAAATTAATTAAGTCAGGATTAATATATGCTTTGATGAATGCAGGCCTTGGCAGGCTTAGCTGCAGATGGAAGACAAATTGTTACCCGAGCGAGGACAGAGGCTGCAAACTATCTCAGGTCATCTTGGACTTGTTTTATTTCTTTGATTTTGAGCCAAGGGTCTAAAGTGCCATTTTCATCTGGGGTTGTAGTTCTCAGTCAATCTATCTTATTAGTTGAGATTAGGAACTGGTAAGATTTTGCCCATATATCTTACTAGTTGATATTAGGAACTGGTAGAATTTTGCCCGTGTATGTGGAGTGTGCCTTACACAGTAAAATCTCTCCCTCAACAGAGGATGGCATAAAATGGCATAGAGGATGGCACCTTACAACATGCAAGGGTCTCATAAAAACCTTGTGTGTAAGGTAAAAAATGAGGAACCTTGCATCTAAGGTGCCATTCTCTCTCACCTCACATAAATCGGGGTTGTTGATTTATAAAAGAAAAATTCTACCCGTTCTTTATGCCAGGTATGTGACTGAGAATGAGGCCATCTGAGGTCCTTACCCTACACATAACATAGTAACATGCACTCAAAAATGAAGTGTTGGGTGCCAAGAGATTACCATACATCTGCAGATAAAATGGTCACACAAAAAGTTGGTCACCACTTCACCATGACTTGCTTGGGTTCTTCAAAATTTTGACATGAATTAATGCCATGTGGTTATATAAATGGTTTCATACACATTGTTGATCGATCATTGCAATGTGATTGACATTCTAGTTCAATTTTGAAACTAGTTGAATTTCCAAATGGAGTTTCTCATGGTGAAAATGCCTTGGATGGGAATATTTGTGGATGTTTTTGTCAGCTTCTATGGTGAGGATGTGCCTATCAAGGAGCTAAGCAATCGTGTAGCTCACTATTCTCATCTTTGCACACTCTATTGGTGGCTTAGGTTCTCTCTTCACCCTCAACCACAAATATTGTTGATGAACCCAAAAATGGTGCCATTTCAAATGACTTTGCATGTGATAGGCACAAAATGTAAGCTCACATTAATTGGATGTGGACTACTGTATTTGGATGTCATCATGATTTCTTAGAGCAATTTGGAATTTGTATGGTTTGGCAACTTGAAAGTGTAAAGTTTTGTCCATGGATGTAGACCATTTGGTTCGTCATCAATCATAGGTGGTTATGACACGGATGGGCCTCAACTTTACACGATTGACCCTTCGGGTGTTGCTTATGTAATGTTGATTTTTTTTTATCAACCATCTTTTGTTCTTGTAGTCTTTTAATAATTTTGCTTGCATTCTTCCACTTTGCCAACATGCTTCATCAACTTTAGAGAGAAACTTTAAAAAAGCTCAAGACATAATAATTAGTTCAATTTCATTGGAAGATGGCCATTTGGAATGTGAATGTAGCGATATTATGGTGCAGCAATTGGCAAAGGACGTCAAGCTGCAAAAACGTAATACTTATTCACAACACACACACACACACACATAATATAGGCCAATAATTAATGCATTAATTTTTTATTGATTCAAATTTCATGTTTGATAAATAAAAATTATTTTGAAAAAAAGCTAACAAGTGATGTCTATGGAACATGTGGTTAAAAGAGTGGATTTGAGATATTTTTTAGTGAAATTGAGAAGTTAAGGCTTGCACAAATGACATGTCGTGAAGGTGTTATGGCCGTTGCTAAAATGTTGGTTGTGCTCCCAACTCTTCTTTTCATCACCCAACAAAAGCTCAAGGGAAACTGAAATGAAGTCATATTAAAAAAATGCAATCATGAATTCTTTTATTTGGGTTTGTGATTTTAATGTTAAGATTGAGTCTAGGGTTAAATTGCATTGTAAGTTGATTGGGGATGCTATTGTGTGAACTTTCTTTTCTTTATAAACAAAAGAGTGCACAATTATATATGTTTATATTCACTACCACAAATTGAAGGGCAACTTGATTGAAGAAGTGCAATGGAACATGAAAATTGTGGTTGTAGTAACTTGTCAAATGCATGGTTCTCAACTTCAAAATGAGAATGGAATTTCTTAACACCAAATGTATTGCACTATTTTCGAGTTTGAAAGATATCTAGACCCACAAGGAATTAGTGGATGAATTTTAAGGAAGGATAAATATGCAATATGCAATCAAACTGAGATGACAAACTTGGTGTCATTTTTTATATTATTCTTAATTAATTTAAGGTCAATTAATATTTTCAGTTAAAACTAGACCTCGGGGTTCAAGTTGAATACCCAAATGAAAAATTTCATGATTGCAGCATTTATGGAGTCCATGATGAGGCCAAAGATAAGTCCTTTGAGCTTGAAATGAGTTGGGTTTGTGACGAGTCGAACCGTGAACACCAACGGGTAATTTGTTCTCTACTTAAAACCCTATTTTTTCAATTGCTTTTTCAACCCCTTTTTCTTAACACTAATAAGAAGCAATATCCTAACCTTCCATTTTGTTGCTTTAAGTAATTTGTCAGCTTCAAAAAAATAAAAATAAAAATTGTCACACTATCTATAAAAAAATTCAACTTCCCAAAGTGTATATTTGTAGCCATTAAGAGTTATAATAGTTACAACCCAAATTGGATTACATTTTGATTTCATCAATTTCATGCCACCATAACTACTAGTTCATTGTAACCACTTCAAGCTTAATGGGGCTGATGGCTAAATTTATTATCCAATGAATGTTTTTTTGAATGGGGACCTAAGAAGGGTCATTTATGAACTCCAAAGGATAATTCAAACTTCATATAATTGTTGTTCATAACAATAACAACAATGTGCCGTAATTTTTTTTGCCCCAAGTTGAAATGTTAACAATATCATTTTCACGTACCATCAAGCTCCTAAAGAAGTTTTGTGTTTTCAACTGAAACATGTTTGCCATAGCACATTACATGACCTTATCAAGCAATGTGCCAATATGAAGATGGTTACTTCTTCCAATCAAATATTTTCCCTTCCTTTCAAGTATTGAAATAATTAGAGTATTAGGTCACATCTACCATATTTTATTTTGTATTATTATTATTGCAATAATTGATGAGTCTTTGAGGTGGCTTAATGGAATATACTATCTCATCCATTAGATACCAACGGATCTGTTGATGGAAGCCAAGGCAATGGCTCGAGATGCTCAAGAGGATGACCTGGATGCATTTTGAAGTTCTTCATGACCTAATAGCATGACACATACAACAATTTTTTTTGGTGAAAATTTTTGTTGCTTTCTCCACAAAAGAATTGGGAATTTCATGGAAAAAAATTTACAAAGTTTTTTATATCACAAAATAGAAGAATTATATAAACAACAAAAAGCCTTGATCACTTACTGAATAAAGTAGTCTACAATGAATATATATGTAATGTGTATACATATATTTAACCCAAAAACAATTTGCAACTCTTGTTCAATCAATGACTATGTCTTGGAATTTCCCATGCACTTTATGTCTATAATAAAGTACTTTTTTTTTTTTTTGGAAATACAAAGACTTTAAAGCAGTATTAATTTATTTTCATGTTGTTATCAATGTTTTTTAAAAAAAATTAAAAAAATTCTGACCTTGCATCATAAACAAGCAAGCATTCCAAAAAAGATTTCAGCATTAACTAGCAATAGGTTTCTAAAATATCATCGAAACAAAAGAAAAAATGGCGAAAAAAAACCACCCAACTAAAAACTTACTGAAAATGTGGCAAAGTTTTTGCCCCCAAAGGAATTTTTTCCTCAAAAAATTGGCATTTTTTTCCCCTCAAAAAACAGGGAATTTGAGAAAAAATATTTCCTTTTTTCTTTGAGGTTCCCACAATGCCCAAAATCCCCCCCTCAAAAAACAATCCCACAGATCAATATAATCTACTTTCATTGTTTAGGACATTATCTGAATTCAAAGTATTATGACTGGCACATGTTCCCAAGGTTATGCTAAAAAGAAGGGGAAAAGGATCTTTGTTCACAAAAAACAATAGATTTTGCTTCAAAGTTACCTTGTCTAGCTTGGTGGCGGAGGGCCTTTGGCTTCTTAGCATCTTGATATGCTCTTCAAAACCCCACCAGACTATAATACAATCACAAAATACAAGGCTGATCAGTTGAAGTACAACCCAATGCATATGTGAAGTTATAGCATATGGTGTGGAATAGGTGTGCTAGACTATCTGTGCTACATAAGATGTATAGACTCTGTGTATAAACCCAAGAGGCTACAAAGAAAGGTACAGGAATTCACAGAGTAGTGTAGCAAAATCGGCTTCTAACTTGCAAAACATTAAATTAATTCTGGTGACTGATGAAGTGGGAAAAGACATTATTAATTGACAGGGATGAATCACATGGTGATGTTGAGAGAACAATCCCACCGTGCTCATTGATTTCCCTTTTATCAATCAACAACCAACTCATACAACAGCTAGTATAAGTGACATTTTAGCTGTTGAAATCACTTGACAAGTAGTTTGAATGATCCTGCCATTAGTGCAAACCACTGCCTTCAGTTACTAGTTACTACTCATCCTTACAGTGGAACAATAATCTAAGATTTTTATGGATTATCTCAAGACTGACAATCCTTATACTAATCGAAGGGAAAACTCAAGCTACGAAACCAAGACAAGTTTCTGAAGAGCTTCTGATGGCACAGACCTGATTGGTATACACTCTGCCATCTTTGTTTGGATGACAAATGCAGCTCCCCTTTTTGGCATCATTTTTATGAATACTCCAACACATGCTTGTACATTTGGGAAGGTTCCAGGAGCACCCCTGGGAATTTAGAGAAACCTTGGAAACCACACAGTTGCTTATGTGCCCAGAAGACATAAAAGACAAGAGAACCGTGTGATCAATTCTACAGGATTGGTAGGGGTTATTTGAAACAAGTGGTTATGAAGGGCAGAAAAGTGTGGCTAATCCTTGTTGTATGGATACTTCAATTGTTGGCCCATACACCATTGGATCATTGCTGGCATCACCATGTGAACCTTGCCCTCGAGCAAGAACCTCCCCATCTAGATCCACATAACCCCCTTGTTTTTCACTTGCACATTGCCCACCTGGAGACAATCGAAAAGCCTTCACCTTATGACAATCCCCCCACCCCCCATGCCCAGCACCCAAAAAGAGTCAGAAATAGGGCAGGTTCTGCATCAGAGACACCACAATTTCAAACGAGAGCAGGCAAACCTTTGGTGGATCAGGTGCCAGAAATGAACAGTTAGAGTTGAATATCCATTTTAGGTTGAGGACCATAATTTGAAACTTCAGGTTCATACATGGGACTGCTTTCCGTGGCGTTCTGGCATGTGAATCAATACTAGTAGGATTATGAACACAGGGCTACCTTTAAGTATTCAACAGACTTTGATTTAATGTGGGACCCATCTTGGAGCTTGAAGAGAAGACCAAAAAGTTCCCATCGAGAACAGTCTCTCAACACAACCAAGTCCAAGCACCCATCCGAAAACTGCATTGTAATGAACAGCAAGTACCATACAAGTTTCTCATTAGATACCATTTGGGAACTTATGCACATTGAAAACCTTGCAAGCATCATATGCACATTGAAGCATGTTGCAAACAAGTCATGTCACTTTATCCAACTACAGGTTGCCATATCACCCTAGAGCTTGATGGCCCTTGGTCCTGGCCAAAAGAAATAGTCACTACCCTTCTGCCGACACAATATGCAAAGATACTATGCAAATATCTGGACCTAATTCAATGTGGTCTTGAGATGTTGGGCCAAAGCAAGTAAAGTACCTTAGCCAAAGGAGCTGGCATAGCAGTTTCACCAGCAAAAGGTACATTATTAAGCCAGACAAGGACAAAAACTCCATCCATAGATCGCCAGTCTGAGCTGGGATGGGATTGCAAAGGCCCTGAGTAACCTTTTCGCCATGATCTGGCACTATCTGCCTCATTGTTTTGTATCAATTTGTTCACTTCTAACTCACTGCTATACGGACCCCCGGTTCCTCCCAAGTATTCAGCTGGAAGGTAGGAGAAGCTGCCATTGTAACGTCTCAAATTCACAATCCTGATTAAAGTCTGCAAAGAATTGGAGTGGAGACAAAATGTACACATACACTAAGCATTTAGTCTTGGTTTCCTGGTATTGGGATACTGTTGTCAAAATTACAGTTGCAAAGGCCCATAATTGCACTACAGACACACAAGAAAAGACAAAAAATTGGATCAGAGACAGGTATGCATGTATCTTACCCAAAATTAACTCCCTGCTCTGCCTGAGATTTATTAAATTTATTAACTTACAAGAATGGACAACATGAATGTATGTAGTTTAAGAGCGATTATTAGCAAGACCAGTTTGGATACCTGAAAATCAAAGCGGAATCTACCCATCCAACGATACTTTTCTGACTCAAAGTCCACATCTGCCACAAGTCCTGTCACCTCCACAAGTACACCTTGCTAAGAATTTACTATTAGACATGGTATGGCCAACAAGAGGAAAACAGATCAGGACTCACTAGCTTTGATGCCATGACTTCTCATTGTGTCTGAAAGAAATGCAGCTAGTTTCTTGACCATAAGATGTAGAATTTAGAATGCCTTGTCCAAACAACTATCACATCAGGCCTTGTGACTGTTGCAATTTGGTGTTGGCCTGCCAATGTCAATATCATCCAAAATAGTACAGTGAAAGATGAACACTGTTTGAGCACACACAGTGATGCAATCCCCAGGCCGTGAAGAAATAAGCAGATCAGCAACACTTGGGACACAGCAATGATGACACACTGGAGGATCAAGATCTGTGCAATTGTGCTTGGATGGTCCATTCCCATGAACATATTATGCATAAAATGCTAAGTAGAACATGAAGTAGCCTTATATCTTAAAACCTCAACCCCATTTGCCACCAAATACATAACAACACACATACCCCATGAAAGCATCAGGATGCTGTGAACCCTGACTTGGCCTTGTGCCACTGTGGCAACATCCAGTGCTTGCTTGTGCCCTGCCACTCAAAGCACATGAAATACATTATTCAATATCATGTTATCTCTTTTGGTCTCACATGCTTTTCTGGAGTGGAGATTTTTGTTCTGTCTGGAGACTAGCAAATATCTATGTAGAGCCAGCTTTGGAGGTAAATGTAGATAGATATGTGAGCATTTGCCTTAAGTTTGTAAACTATAAGAGACACCTATTAAATGCACACCTGAGTTATAACAGATCCATGAATGCTAAATTCCTGCTCTATGTGGATTGCTGCTCATTTTATTTCAGTATCTTGAAGAAGTACCTCGGATAATGAGAAATGTTGCACTTGCAACATCAAAAAATTCACCAGCATGATGAAGCAATGACTTTGCCATCCCATTGCCAGTTCCTGCTTGCAAGAATTCTAACCTGCTGATTAGCCAAAGAGCTGACAAAAAAACACATTTCACACATGATGACGGTGGGAAACAGAAGAAGACCAAATGCAAAACCTTATGGACATGAGGATAGGGTACAGTTCATAACCATACAGCCAACTGAGATGAACCACATTAATGCCCTGAATGAAGATCATGATGAAAAAATCTACACTTGGAGACAACCTCTACCATAGGTTGTAATGGGGATAGATTAGTGCTAGCCTCTAGTAATCACTCTTAGCAACGATGAGTGTACCAGCTGGTATGATGCCTAGGGGTTTTCTGATGGCATGCTTCCAGTCAACTCTTTCCAGCAGGCCATTTAAGACCTGTGCATCACAAACCACTCAGTGATCAGAACAGAAGAATGTCAATATTTTGGTAACACTAATTTGATGAATCTTCATGTGAATCCTCATGTCTTCATCTGTAATTGCCCACCAGTCCTAAACGAAGCTGGTCAATAGGGTGTTTAGTGTACGATCAGGTTAAATTTAAGTGTTGACCATTGAGAGCTATACATAGGATTCAAATGCTGCAATGAAACCAGGAGGACTCTAATGGAGCATGACATGAGCAATGGAGTGTCATCCAAGTTGGTTTCTTGATATTCACATGCAAAGGTTTTCTTTGTTTACATAATTCCACCAGAATCTCAACCTACGGCTGTACAATTTATAGACAGAACTATGTCTTCTTTCATAACATCTTCAAATTCTTATTTGGGTTGAGTTCTCCATCTTGAATCATCTCAGAATCAAGGAGGCAGCTATTCAAGTTGTGGTTTAAGCAAAATAGTGATTTTTCTCACCATAATTAGGGGTGTTCTTTTAGGGTTTGATTTGAGATCAGTTTTTTTTACCTCCACTAGCACTCCATCCCCGCTCACACACACAATCCCATCAAATTGAGAAAGATCCAATGACTTGGCCAAGTCTTTGGCATGACTGTTGAACATCGTCTCTGTATGTGTGAAAAAAATTCAACACAAAAAACAATAACAGTAGTATAACTAGTGCTCATGTAGCACCTCTTATTCTCTGACACAAGGTTGCACTACCCAACCATTCCACAGTTGATGCTAAGAAGACTACAAGACTCCAAGACTCTTAAACAAGACAGTTCTCACAGCTTCAAGATTGTTGACCAGGCCTCTTCCTAAAGTCAGTAAGATGATGCTAATAACTTGAGGAAATGAGAAACAAAATGAGAAGAGAAGAGATGAAGATGAGATCTTGAGAAGGATTTAGTCCACCTTTCATTGTGAAGGAAATTTTTGCTGCTAGTAGAAGTGGCTCCACAATCTGCAGGAAAAGTTTTTTTCCAGCTCCTTCTCCTCCAAAAGGATTCACAATCACCATCAGTTTCTTGGGCCGGCCTGTGTCACACGATCTCCAACAACAGCCTTTTGTCACACACACACACACATTGCTGTAGGAAAAAAGAATCAGGTACTACTACTCTCTACTGTTTCCTTTCTAAAGAGCTTCTTTCAAAGGTGCCGACGATGCGCACAATGCGCCGTGTTCCGAGGCAATGACGACAATCTTCAGAACTACAAGGCTTCCAGGATTCATCTTGGATCATCAGGGAGTGTTTTTCCTTCTGCTTCTAGTGTTATTACTCGGTTTTGCGCATAAAGAAAGACAGACAGACAGAATGAAGGAATGCCGCATAATAGAACAATTACCTGCTTCGTCGAGGAAGCGCTGGATCGTTTCGTACCACATCTGTCGAGAGGCTTCGTTAGCGAAGCTCAAGCGCATGTCCTTGCGTTTGCGCTTCGGAATCGCGGCAGCGGCTCCTCCACAGATCGGTCTCTTGAAGGAGGAGGACGACGACATGCAGAAAGTGTGCAAGATGATGCACAGTTCTCCTCCTCCCTTGATGCCGATAAGATCGTCTTGAACCACCAGACTCCCTTGCTTCGTGGCTCCATGCCATTGCAATACTCCCGTATTTCTAAGCGTTGCTCTGACTTGTGCCCCGTCCAGCTGCAACTCCTCTTCCACTATATCTTCCATATCCTGTCCTCTTCTCCGATTCTCCTCCCGTTTTTGTTTGTTTGCTTGTTTTGTTTTGTAATTTTTTCCAATTCTTGTCCCCTTCTTTCGCCGCTTTCTTCTCTCCGCCCTCTCTGCCTTTCACTCCTTTCCTCAGAAACATCAGAACACAAACCACGACGACATCTTGATAGCTTACTACCGCTACGGAAAAACCAGTCTCCGTCGCTTTTCTGATCCGTTTCTTCTCGGATTTGCGCCAAATTTGAAAACATCGACAAAAGCTCCAGTTCCGCACATCTCTGCTACTTCAAGTCGCCAATTCATAGCTCAAATCCGCAGTGGAAAACAGCAAACACGACGGCATATCCCGTCCCACAACAGCAACAAACACGGCAGCAGCAATAGCAGCAGCAACGCGTGATCTCGGTCCTCAACCCGAAGATTTGCACTAAAACCGTAGATTCCGGAAAATCTCCTTAATTTAGAAAAAAGGCAGATCTAGCCTAGTTCACAACCCCTCCCCCACCCCCGCGCCAAGTAATGCCTTCATGGATGAACAATTGTCATCAAAAGACGAAACCTTACCGCTTTCATCACTTACTCAGATATGCGTTATCAATCGTCCCAACTTATTATTATTATCAAATAGTTAGGTTTCCCTCGAGGATGAAAAACATCAGTTCCTCACCGAAACTAGGGGATGAAACTGAGATAGAGGATGTGACAGGGTATGGGACTGGGGATTAGACTTTAAGGATAACTTGATTCTCTCAACTTTTAAATTTTATTTTTTGGGAACCTTTTTTCCTTTTAAAAATTAAGAAAAAATTTAATATGAGTGTTTTTTCTTATGGTTTTTGTTGTTTTCTGGTTTTTAAAACCTTTTGATTCAAATCGGATTTTTTTAAGAAATTAATATTTTAAAAAAAAGCCACCCATAATGCCATTGACTTTCCAGACAAAATCCATTGCAGAAAAAATGGATAAAGTGAGAATCTTATTTTATAGCATAGGAGCATTTACTAACATTATTATTATTATTATTATTATATAATAGTTGGTAATGAAATCTAGTCAATTATTATATAAATGAAGAAATTATTTTCAAAGGAAAAATATACATATTAAAAAAAAATTATCAAAAATAAAATGCCTAGCCTTGGCTACCAACTAGCTACAATAATAAATTCAATTAATGTTATTATTATGGTTATATATATATGATTATTAACTATAAAAAATGAAAAAATGAATAGTTATAATAAAATAGTTAGCCTAGGCTTGCTACTATTTATATTATTAGAGTCTTAAAATTTACTACTTAAAATTTATAAATAATAGTTAATATTTCAGTTAATTTCTAATTAAATTTTAATATTTATTACTGGTTATCTAACTAATACATTTAATAATAATATATAATTAATTGGTTAATTATATAATTTACAAAAATTAAAATGAGGATAAAAATATGGGCACATGGGATGAACCAATAAAAATAAAACTCGATTCAAAATAAAATAAGAATATTCATGTACCTATGCCTAACTTCTTTACCTCCCTAACCTACCTATCTACCTACCTAAGTAGGTCTTAAGTAGTAGGTCCTATCTAAATAGGTGTTTAGCTAAAGTAAATGAATATGTAGATCTTACTTACATGCTTATTTATTTATGCAAGTAAATAAGCCTAGGTGAGTACATAGGTATCTACCTCCTTATTCACATAGGTTTACATACTTACATATTGATTTAAATTTATTTTGAACAAATTCAATTAATGTGCCACATGATCAATTTTCATTTGCATTATGTGTCACAATCTAAAACTATCCAAGCATAAAATTAAACATTTTAAATTATTTTTAAAATTATAATAAATTTATTTATAATTATTAAAAATTAAGACATGAGATGACACATCATTTGTTCTCATTTTTCATTAAAAAAATCACATCCTAATTAGAAATAACAATACGTATATGATTGGCTAAAAGATGAAATCGTATTTTGTTGAAATTTTTTTCATCTAAAATTTATTGTCATTTACAATTATTGTCACATGCGACTTGTTTACTATACTAAAAGAATTAGAGTAAGTCTTTATGAACCCAATTGCTTAAAATTAAACACTAATTTATTTACAAACTATTGAATAGGCACACTATACATCATTTATAAATAAATAAATTTGGATATTGTGTCAATTTTGTGCATCCCAAAAGGGCACCATGTTAAATGACAATAGTTTTTAAGAATCCATCTAAACATTAAGAACATACAAATAAAAATTGCTACCAAATCAAAACCAAAAGGAAATGTGACCAAAAAATTCAATTTTTTTCCTTCAAAATGTGATGATTTTTTCACCAAATATGCAACATAATATTCTCTTTTCATTTCTATTTTTCACATTTGTGCAAAAACATTCACCAAAAAAAAGTTTGCTACCCATATTGTGAAGTATGGCACACTTGAAAACCTTTTATGTAATGGCGGGTGGGCATTTTGTTTTGTGAAATAAATTTTTGTTTCTTGGTGTGAAAACAATTAACAATGATTTCTTATTTACTTTAGTTAGAGGAAAAACATGGCTTGGCAAGTTTGGGATTTATCAAATGGGAAAATGAGTTATTTCAAATTTTCATTTTATTTGTGAAATCTATCCTCACATTGGAAAACACACACATATGCTTGGGCTCCACATTACAACACACTCCCAATGACGATCAATTGATGGAAAAAAATGAATTGATTTTGTGAAAATTAAATTCCATTCAAATGAAAATATTGAATGACATTGGATACAACTTGAATTGAATTGAATTGAATTGAAGATAAATGGGATGTAAATTGGGTTAGGAATAGTAATCTTGTTGAATCATGAGGAATTTGGAGCATGGACCCAATAGACCCAATAGACCCAATAGACCCAATTTCATTTTCTTTTGACATCACAAATAATTGGGTCCAAACTCAACAATTGGGCCAAAAGAAAGAATGTGTGACATTGAAATGGATACTTTGTATTGACCCGAAACCCTAAAACCTTGAACAAAGGAAAAAGTTGCAACTCTAATGATATGTGCAACAACAATAACAAAAAAAAATGATGGTGAGATGATGATTGTCTATCTAGTTCTGGTGATTTTTGCATGCTCAGGACTGGCTGATGTCAGGATTCATTGATGATCTTGATTGACTTCCTGTGTGTTGCACAAAGGAGGAACAACAGAAGACGAGCCTGTTGCAGAGATAGATGCAAAAGCAATCAAAATGTCAGTAGGGTGTATAAGACAAAAAATCTTCATTCCTTCCTTTAACAGAATTTCTAAATCTATTTGTATAGTAGTCAGAGCTTATGGGCAGAGCATACAAGTTACATCACACACAAAGGCAACTCCAAAGTCAATTGGGAAACTTAAGTACCTGTGTCAGCTTTACATTGTTTTTAGGAAGGTGTTTTTGCACTAGGCTCTGTGTCTTCAAGTTTGCTGGGCTTAAAAGGAGGCTTGTTTTCAGTGCGTGTTTTTTTCCAAATTTGTGAGATAGGTGGGTTGGCGATCATCCACAAGAGGACTTAGCTTAATTTGGCTACAAGTCAGAGAGGAAAGTAGAAAAGTTGAGGGATTGTGCTCTATTTTGGAGAAATGCTTATTCATGTCAAGATGGACCATGGTAGCAGATGTTGGAAATTGAAGCACAGTTTACTTACAAGACGCAGCAATTGTAGAGTTGTTATGAGGATTGAGGATCTTATCTGGATTCCAGTACCAAGAGAACTACTAGTAGTCAGTAAAAATGTTTTGTCTGGTCATGTTGGGTTTTGTAGCAGCAAGGATTGGAATTAGTCAAAATCCAGCATGGGGATATGGATACCTCTACTCTGCAGTATTGGGTTTGTGGTCTATCTTGGACACTTTTTGACTGCAGTAACATTCACTAGGTACTGTCTGAATGTACTCATTTCAGAACTTCTTTCCAGGGTCATGATCTGCAAGATTTATTAACAAGTCCATGCCACTAGACCTGCATCAACCCGAAAAGGGAGAATTCTTGGTGATTTGGATCACTGCTCAATTTGTCACAACAGCCTAATCTGATGTTACAGTTGTTTGCACATGACGCTTTCTGACACCCAAAGAAGAAGGCCCAGAGTCTGTTTGAACATCAAAGGAGCTGATATCTTCAGCAGGCACCTCCTGTACTGGCACAGACACAGGTTTCTTCCTGTGTTTTGATCTGGCCTTAGCTTTTGCATTCTTCTCCACAATTGATGAACGGGTGATGAAAAGAATTGTCTCCAAAAACATGCCAGCAACAAGACCAAGTGCACCACCTGCAGCATGCTGCATCCCCAAAACAAAAGTCTAATGGTAAAAGAAAAAATTGACAATGAGCCAGACCCCACATAAGCCTCAGGTCTCTAAGGTAGTACAAGAGTCATGTACAATTGACAAAGAAAGATTATCTAAGACCAGTGAAACATGCAACACACAACATGCAGAGTTTTCCAGACAAACCCTAGAAACTTTGCAGTTGAGTCATCAGGCAGATAATGAGGAACTTTTCTGGGGAAAAAAAACACTCACCAAAGCTGGAGAATTCTGAAACTGCGACCGGAAGATCGTGTACCCAAAAATATACCCAGTAAACATAATCAACACAACATGCAAACCTGCAAAGACAATTCCACCAAATCAACAATATAATCACAACAAATGTACCCCAAAAAAAGAGAGAAATTGACAGACAGCATTTCTGAACTCGCTACTGATCTACCAGGCAAGTTGCTGATCTATTTTCTTAATTCTGGCCAAAATGGTGAAATTGTTGCAGAAAATGTGCAACACCACCCAACTGTGCAGAGCAAGTGGTGGTAAGGCATTGTGTGTGGGTGGTAGCTGTGTATAGATACAGATTTTGATGGGTTTGCTAAATCAGACAACAGAGATAAGACTGATTCAACAGATCAGAAAAGTGAGATTCAAACTCACCAAACCCTAGTTGTTCCCTGTAAGATGAAAAGTATACTCTTTCCTCATCATGATCATGCCGCGTGATGTCCTTTACAAGTTCCTTATACGCCTTTTGGTCAGCAATTTCTTGCAGCTTGATTAAACGCTCCTGCAGCTCCTTGCTCTGTAATGTTGAACCAAACCAGGGAGAGCTCAAAGAACAATCAGCACACTAATCTTCAAAGGGAAAAAATATACTTTGGAGCATAGGGATACATATGGCTGGGGAAACAACAGAAAACCTGCACATAAGAGATTGCAGAAGAGAAAAAACCTACACAATCCACTCTTTGACTTACAATGCACACAAGCTCCTCCTTGTTGAGCCTTTGCACTGAAAACCAAGCTAAGGGAAAAGGGAGTAGTAGTATTAGTTTTATTACCCTCTCCCGAGGCTTGGGACTTTGCAGAACAAAACTGCTGCCCTTCAATACTTGGCGGAAGGGGACACCATAGCCTGGACTGAGGTGCAACCATAGATCTCGCACAATCGGATATGGCACCACATCTGCATTCAAGAATTTGACCACAGCATGGTGCAGCACTGGGGCTACTACTGGTAAACTCTCATTGGCTGCAGCTGTAGCCAGTAATGCTTTGATGTTGAGGGAGGAGCACAGCAAAAGACCTTTGTCGTCCACGGCACTGCAAGTTCCACACGACAACCAAAACATTCAACATGCATCTCTCTGTCTCTGTGCACGTGTGTTTGTGTGAGTGTGCGTGTCTCTCTCTCCCAACCACCACAAAACCAACCTGATCACCTGAAACCCTAAAAACCCTAACAAACATCGCCATCATCTCTCTCTCTCTCTCTCTCTCTCTCTCTCTCTCATGTGTGTGTGTGTGTGACTGTTTCAGAGCTGATGAACACATGAAAATTAAAGAACGAAGGAGAAGAAAAACGCAAGATTGAAAGGGAGAAAGAAAACCAGCAAGCTATTGATTCACATACCTGTCTTCCTGCTGCAGCGACTCCCGCGCAACGTGCTCCTTGCTGCTACTCATAGAGAAAGCGCCTTACAAGCAGAGCAAGCAAGGGACGAGCAATCGACTATTCACGTCTGGTCCCCAGGCGCACCAGACTTGTCTTCCGCGTACAACAACGAGCACACACACACTTGCAAACCCTAAAAACCAAGACACACCCATCTTGCCCTACGTAAAGCGCTGCTGTCATCTTCACAGTGAACTTAGAGGGCACTCTATATAGAACTCAGAGGAGGGACTTTTCAGATTTAGAATCCTCACTAGCTGTGCTTTACGCACTTTGATTTTTTGGTTTTGAGTATGGGAAGATGGTTGTGTCCCAGTTGTAGTAGGATTGGCTGTAAGAGCATCTCCACTGGTGCTCATATGTCACTCTGGATAATAAAATTAAATGTCTAAGTTTAGCTGTTTTTTTTTCTTGGGCGACCCCACCGATAAAACTGTAACTGGAACTGCATATACGTGGGAACTACTAATAGCAAACCACCTGGACCAATCATTGTGATCGACCAATCAGAAATACGGAGCCACAGTCACCTCCAATTTATTACACTCCTTTTTGGAGGTACACAACTTTGTTGTGCCTTTTACCAGCCACGGCAAGCTGCCCGAACTTACTGCAAAAATACCAATTTCCTGAGTTAAACTGGGCACATTTTGACTTTTTCGCAATAAATTTTACTGTCTGGAGTCACATACTGAGTATTGTGATTTTTCAGCATGTTGCTGCACTTTGAAAAGCATTCCTCATCTCCTTCCACCCATCATAATTAGTGCACCTAGTTGACTTGTGTCTTTCACCTGACATAAAAGTGCATCTTCGTTGTTAGTTGATTTGTGACAAATGACACTTTTTTTATTTATGATCTTTTTAATTTTATTAGTGTATTAGTGATGTCTTGATTGTTATGTTTTTTTGTTTGAGATATGTTTTTTGTGCTTTTATTTGCCTTGTACTTCTTATGGATGGTTTTCATCCTTGCCTTTTTTAAAAGATCTACAGGGTTTTCGTTATTTCATTTCGCTAGATTTTCAAATGTTAATTTAAAAAAAGTGTACAGCTGTGAAAAATGAAAAATAGAACAATTTTTATTGGAGTCTTATATTTTGATTCTCATCATTATTATCAAAGAATTAAAATATTTAAAATATTTTACAAATAAACATTTTAAATCATCACATATCTAAAACCATCAATATCATTCATTTTATGTTTTCATATATTTTAAAACAAGATTATTATTTTTTTTTTAAATTATTATATATTTAAAAACATCAATATCATTCAATTTGTGTTGAAGTACATGATGAAACAAGATTAATAAAAAAAAATATTAAAAAAAAAATTGTGTCATACACCTTAAAAGAACTTGTCAATTGCCTCAACCTCAATGAAACTTTCAATGAAACTTTTAATGCAAGATGTGCGTTTTTGAAAATGTTGTCGAGAAGGACTCTCGAACAAGTGAGTGTTCTTCAAGGCAAATTTTCACATTGGAGGTGTGAAACACAATCCTGACTCAGAAAAGCACAAAAGCACATTTGGAGCCTAGACCCAGTTACAATGCCAACAAAGAACTATAACAACAAAAGAATGAACAAGAGCCTTGATGGTACTGTTACAAAACTTGCTTTCTCATATATATACCCATTGTCAGTCTCACCCAATATTTGCAGAAACAAATTTAAGCTTTGAACCAACAAATGCAAGTCAGCAGAAGAGAAGAAGAGCGGAAATTGGAGGATGACTGCAGTGACAGAAGAAAACTGAAAATGCGATTGATAATAAATTCACAAAAGAGGTCAATTCCCTTTCATGTACCTGAAATTCAGTGGCCAATTGTGTCAACAGTAATGTGCACTCGATCAACAACGGGTGCAGCAATCCTTCACTTCTGGACAGGCTCCAACAAGTTTTGGACTTCAAAGCAAAGAGATAACAGAGTTGACTGTTTCAGATTACAATCTCATCACCTAAAATGTTAAGAAAATTGTTGGTTAACAAAAACTCAATGTCTCTAGTTTTTGCCTTTCTGGCTGTTCACAATTTTTTTAACTCTCTCTCACTCACAAATTGTTCTGTAAGCTGAGAGCACATCATATCATTCTTGGTCCAGTAATTGGGTAAAATCTAATATGCACACAAAATGTTCCACAAAAAAACCTGATCATTAGCAAGATGCACCCACACTGGTCACAGGAATTTTGTGTCAAAAGAATATTCCTCATCTGTTTTTTATTTTCCCCCCTCTCTCTATGTCTCTGTCTGCGTATTCATTCCTTGATTTCAGACTCCAATTTGGGTATTCTTTCTTCCATTGTAAATCTCTCTTGAGTGGTGTTTACCTGCACACAATACCCCAACAATATATTTGTCTATTAAAGCTCTCTGGACTTGTGAGTGGAACCTGGTTCAGACTTGAACCAAGCAAACCAAACATACTAGACTTGAAGTACTGGAACAAATATACTACTCTGACACCCATTTCAAACAACCCATTTCTCAGAGTTGACTGCAATTTCTTAACCAGATGGAGCCAGCACGTCTGGAGAACAAAAGACAGTGTTTTTTAATTTTGATTTACACAACATGCTTGGGTGATGAGAGGGAGCTCTGTGTCCATACCCGTCTGATATATGATAAAAATAGAGGAAGAAATATAAATTCAGCTAGTCTTTCTGACCTTGAGATTGCATTTGGGAGATGATTAAATCTTTTTTTTTACCTCATCCTCATTGTCTCTGACTGCTTGTACAAGTCTCATTTGTTCCTGCAGGAGTGAATATTTCACCTTGTGCTCTGCTAACTCCCTCTCTAAAGCTGCCACCTGGAAAAAAAATCCAATTAACACTTTCATGATCAGAGATTTTGCAGTAATATCAGCAACAGCATGTGTATGAGATTGCAGAGAAAACATTGCAATAACACTTTGAATATAGACATTGTGTGTTAAAACTCCCAAATCAAACAAACCCAAAATCAGGTTTAGGGCCCTGACAGGATGGGTGGGTCTAGACTCTACACAGCACAGAGAGAATGGCTCACCTTCTCCTCCCAGTCCTTTTCACGCTTCTCATATTCCTTGCATCTGCAACAATCAATGTTGTTGACTCTGTCAGAAGTTACCGGACAATAATAACTCACATCCCTTTGTCAGGGAATTGAGCTCTCATGAATTGGGTTTTACCAGCCAAGAAAATTCAACAACATTTAGTAACATTTTTGTATATAGAACTCTTTGCTAATAATGGTAAGAAAATGGATGACAACCGTGCTGTGTGGGAAACCATACTTTGCACGTAAGCTAATGTTTTGTTCCAAAATCCCTGTCATTGAGGTTGCTGTGTTTTGTCGATGGACAGTCAACACAGTGCCACTGACCCCAGGGACCTCACCTTCACAGCCTCCTGAAGCAACATCCTGTAACACAAGAGTATTTCAGTCAATAACACTAACAAACATCATGTCATAAAACTCCTGAAAATAGGGTTGTCACCTTTAGAGGCTGAAAAAGAATCAAGGCTGTTTTACATGACAGAAAGCAAATCTGCTGGAAATCAGGAGGAAACACTTGTGAGAAAAAACCTCTTCATAAGAACACCCCAAAACTGCAAGAATGATCATGACGGTAAACTCTTCTTCATAGTGCCAATCCAAAACATCCCAAATCCAAAGAACCCACAAGGCACACATGCACATGTTGAGGTTTATTGTTATGTGAATACCTGCATTTCATGCCTGTGTTCTAACTCATCTGCTCAGCAGATAGCCAGTCTTAGAAAGCAGGAGGCACATTTGACACACACCTTTACTGAATCAGGAATCAGAACCGCTGTTACACTGCCTCTCTTGCCAATAGTATTCACCTCCTTTTCTTGAACTCGAAGTTTCTTCAAAGCAGGCAACAGCACATCCGAACTTCTCTGCCTTTCCAATGCACTTCTCTTGAGAACATTGTCTGCTGCCTCTACAGGCTCGAGCTTCACTGTTGCTGTTGTTGCCATAAGAGTTTCCCCAGAGTTTTGGGCATCACAACACTGTTCTTGAACAGAGTCCTCTTCATTCAATTGGCTTCTGAGGGGTTTCTGCTCTTCTGATCCCTTGGAAGTTTCCACCTTGGTCGATACAAATTTGGTGCCTTCACCAATGATGACACAATCGTCATCCTGTAGAATTATGATCTCTGCATCAACTCCAACCCGTGGTGGGGTGGCAGGAGCTGCTGCCCCTGCTGTAGTAGTGGGATTATTATTACCTTCTGTTACCCTTCCATTACTACTACTCACCCTGCCACTGTTGCTAGTGGCTTGCAAAGTTCCACCTGAGGCGGGGACAATTAGCATGCATGGTTGTTGTTGTTGAGAGAGACTTCCATTGATTTTTTTCAGGTTTGTAGCCACACTACTACTATGATCAGGTAACTGTTCACCTTGGCTGCTGGAATCAGAAGTTGATGGAGACAATGAGGTCACCGTTTGTGGTTCGTTTCGGTTTGCCAATACTGGCAGATTGGATGACAATGGGTGAGAAGAGGTGGCAGCCGCAGCAGCAGGAATAGCAACCGGAATCTCCACTTGCAGCACTGTCTTGCGATTTCTCTTATCAGCTGAAGATTGGTAACCTATCAGATGACAATGAAGGTTCCTGCAAAAAAAACCAGCCAGAGGGTTCAGCATTTAGGGTTTAGGCATATCTATGAAAAACAGGTAGAGAAATCTCCACAACAACAATTTGGAAGCTAACACAACAATGGGTGCCATCATAACCTTATGAGAGTCACTCACCAAGTGTCAGACCATCACCTTCATTACAGTGACAACTACCATGACTACTACCAACTGACTTCACCACCTTCCTCCCGACAGTAAGTGTAGAAAAGTATACAAAAACAGGCATAAACAGTATACCATCAAGAGATTTAAGACCACTGTCATATTGCCAGCATCATATGGCATAGATCAATCTGAGTCACCCTTATACAAAAAGAAATTACACTTACCAGTACTCAATGGTCATAGCCTTGAGGCGAGCTTCAAGTCGCAAAAACACTGTCGTGCGTTCAAAGTCTTGCTTATCATGGGCTGGCTCGATGAAGTTAGCCTCCAACACACCTGCCACATGCAAGTCATCATCCCCCCCATTGAGATTTAGATCCACGCCTAGATCTTCCCATGCAACATTTCTAACATTATCTCATGTACAAGATAAAACCACTAAACCCTAAACCCTAAACCACTTCCTCCAGTCCCTGATAAGAACCCAGACTTCTTCACAAAAGTCCCAAAGAACACCAAAGTCTACAAACCAAACAATTGAGGGATGGCAGCCAAGACAGTACTTTGGCAAACAAAAAAGTTCAATGACTGAATTGGGTTGGTTGTCCTGGGAATTTCATATACTAAGCCTCAAGCCCCAAATCAATCAATTGTGTTTCTGGAGAAAAACCTTACCCACGACACCTCTGCCCCGACTGCTGTTGTCTTGAAAAACCTTCCAAAAGGGCTGTACAAAACAAGCAATCATTACCACCCTCGGTATATATTATTTACACAGAACATGTTGCAGGATTCAGATGTACAGATACTAAACTGAATGTTATCAGCACCCAAAGATGGTCCTTTCTTTTCCTGCTTACCATGATAAGTCGGTTTTTGTGGTAAACATTGAAACCATGTACATTGACCATGGGCGCTTCCTTTGTGAACCCAATGGTGGTTATTACAGACGTCTGTAAATCAGTGAAAATCTTCAATTAAAACCCACCAAAGTTTGCCATTTCTTTGCTTTCCCTCATTCTATTCTCCTGCTACAGAGATTTGTCTTTTGCAGCAGCAAAAAAAAAAAAATTAAAATTAAAATTAAAAAAAAACAAAAAAACAAAAAACCCAAAACAAAACAAAACAAAATAGCTTTCTCTGCTACTTGCAACCAATGCAACAAGCAAAAAATGCGGCATTAGTTTATAGTTTTGTATGTGGAAAGTGTCAACAGAGAAGAATTAAGACCCATTTTACCTCCTTGTTGACGGGGTCCTTATTGCCTCCAATTTGGGGCTTATATACAATGTATTCACAGAACTTCAGATCCATAGCTATGCTATGATGCTCCACTGGCAGATTCCGCAGAATTATTTGAAATTGTGGTGGCATTTGCAAATACAAGATCGAGGCATACGCCTGCGTTTTCCATGAATCTGAGATGGGTGTCAGTATTTCAAACCGAATCGCTTTCTACAAAACAATCAAACTTTGGGTCACAAGCACCAATTTTATGCATACAAAAAAGTCCACCAGTGTTTTATAAGCAGTGTTTCAAGAGCACATTTCTGACTTACACAGTGACAATCTTATACAGAACACCATCGGTGTGTACTAACTTAGATACACAGATCACAAGGGTAGACATAAAGACACAGCCAAGAGTCTAACTCATGGTCTTGATATGTGGTAACCAGGAAAAAAGAAAAAGACACAACAGTACAAATTCAATCCTTTTTTTTAATAGAAAAGGGATTAGTTTCAGAGACCCGAAGAGAGAGGCGGTAACGGTTCACAATGTGCTCTTGTGTAAGCTGTGTGGGAAGGTTCACTTGCTTTCCAGGCTTGTCTTTTGCTCCCACACGTAACTGAATATCCTGAACCTCCAACCATGATGTATTCACCACCATATTGTAAGATCTTAAGTACAGCCATAAACCCTAAACCCTAAGCTTCAATTCTTGATCCAAGCCCCTCTAATTTCAATCTCAAGAACTTCAATTTTTAACTCTAATCTCAATCTCGAGAAATCAAATCTCAAATTCAGCAAAAAAGGAAGAAAAAACCTGCATATGATGAGCAAGATACCGCAATGAAAGAGAATAATCAAAGGGGTTTGTTCCTAGGAATCCTGAGCAGATTTGGAAGGTTCATGGGGTGAAGAGTTGGGTTACATGTTCGTCGGAGTCAAAGTCAAGTTCGAGAATGCCATCATCGTTGAGCCACAAATTGAACACTATTACCTTTGTGCCATGCCATCCAATGTCATTAAACTGGAAGAAATACAAAACACCCAACATCAAAAAAACATTAGAATATATATCCTTCACTGCTAAACACAGATAGAATAACATGAGAATAGAAAAATAGAAGCAGCATGAGAATAACAGACTATTGAAACCCAAAATCTCTCCAGTGCTTTTGTGGGATTTTTCAAAACAAAAAAAATTGCAGAACTGGAAACCAATGGGGAGACCCCAATCCAAAAGTCTGTTGAAAAACTTTCCAACAACAGAGAAAGAAATTTACTACTTGCACTTCCACCCATTTTACTGACCTGTTTTAAGAGCTCAACTTCAGTAGCATAAGGTGACCACCGCATCAGTGTAGCTAGATTGCTCAGCCAGTCATCCATATTTGAACGTACCAACACTGTTGGCTCCCTGCCACTGGCTGAGAGTTGATAATCCAGCTGTTTGCACACACCACCCCTTTTGTCTAACTCAGAAACTAGGGACGAGGGAGAGCAAAGTCAAAGGATTTAGATAAAACCCAACAACAGCAATAAGCCACACCTTCCCAAAAGACCAAATGCAACCATACAATGCATCATAATCTCCTCACAGCGTCTAGAGGTATGCTACTAAGAAGGATGCACAGTTCTTCTAAATGCCCCAGATCTCAGAACATACTTACCATGGGTACCACAATATCTTCGTGTCCAGCCTTTCGCAGAAATGTGTAAGACAGAAGCCCGATACTTTGTGTAGCAACCCTGTTGCAAGCAATTTACACATAACAGACAGACATCAGTACTTTCACCACACAAACAAAAGAAAGGTTTTTATGAGGGTCTGAGAAATCATGGGTATGAGTAGGATTGGATCCAATTGTGTTGGCACAAACAAACTGTCTATAAAATCACATGAGTAGAACAACAGACACTTTCTCTAATTTGGGTGGGTGGCATCTGAATACATCCTCATTAATGGCTCTGATACTCTATGCTTTCTTTCACCACACATTTTGAAGTATGTTTGAGACAAACCGGCCACTTGAGTTCCGAGTGAAAACAATGACATCTGCACCCAATCTCATTGTACTTGTCTTGAAGCCATTCCCATCTGCAAAGGAAAGTCAGCTGATTGAGCGGTCTCCAATTTTGTTACATGAGTGCCTGGTTAGCTTTTGAATACATGTGATCCATACTTTTCTGAATACAGTAGATCAGTATTTTCCTGAATACATTTGATCAGTATTTTCTGATAACATTTTATCACTATTTTCAGAGTACATTTGATCAGTATCTTCTGAGTACAGTAGATCAGATCCTTGCATCATTAGTCCTCCAGCTAATGTAAGAGACAAAGGAAAAAGAAACCCACTTACATTGACCAATTGTAGTATTGGTGTTTTTCCGGGAATAGCCCAAGCTCATGCATTGTCGGATACCTTCGGGTCGCATTCCACCTCCATCATCTGCAGTGTCCAACCCACTCTACATCCGTCAACAGAATGGCATCAACATATTCTTATGGTTGCCAAAAAAAGAAAAAGAAATTGCTTCCAAATTTCACCCAAGTAAGAATCAATCCCATGTACACATCTGGACCATGACAGGCACTACAGTGAACTCTTTTGCTGTGAAAATGTATACTGTGAAGCTTCCCAACCAACCAACCTTGAATAAGAAGGGCAGGGTTTCCATCACGTGGATTTGTAATCTTGTCCACTCTCACATATGTCGCTCCATTTTCGATCTGGACAATGAAAAAAAAAGATATTATATGTTTGTTATGAGCAAAACCCAAGTGTTGTTATAGAATTTTTTTTATATGCATTCCATAATTCTCTTGTGTTGAACCAAATTCAGCTGGAAGGTGCCAAAGAGGTACAAAGAAGGAAGAAAGAAAACTCTGTTCTTTTACCTCATCAATAGCATTATCCAACAACTCCGCAATTGCTGCCCAACAACCAAAACAAATTTTGTATTTTGTAAGCCCTGGTGGGATTTATTTTTCCTGTTGTGGAAATTGAATGTCAAGACAATGGGTGTGGGGGAAAAGAGGCGAAAGACAAAAAGGGGGCCATAAGCAAAAAACCTCCAAGTGCCCATTTATGGGAAGTGGCATTTGAGTGTAGAAATTTTGGGTGAACCCGAACATGGTCCATTGACCCTGCCACAGGATGAAAAGAGTTAACAAGGTTGAAGGAAAAAGGGCCCAAATACATGTAGATCAGCATTTCTACAGGAACACAACAAAACTGTAAACAGTAAACCCTAAACCTGTGTCTGCTGCAGTTATCTCATGCAAATTCTGAAGAAATGCAAGCAAAACACATAGCTGAGAAACCACACTGAAGTATCAAAGTTGTAGGATTGAGGACCTTTGTGGCAGGGAGAGTTTTTAGCCTCCCCCGATCCCTATTACCTTGAGCAGGTCGTTGACGCCTGGGAGCCGGTGCATTGTAGTCACCTGCCCTCCAAAAATGACGACAAACATCAGGGTCACGAAAAGATGACCCTGTGCTCACTCCTCGAGATCCTGAAGCTGTCAGTAAGGATTTTCCCCTTTCAAGGTTTTCTCTCAGCTTCCTTTCCGTCTCTGGACCTGTTATTGGGTGAACACTTGGAGGCTCTCGTTGAAGCTCCACAGTGTCACAGTGTGGATTTGCAGGTTCCAGATCCTGGCTGCCACCACCACCATCAATGGGTGATGTGGTCATTAGGGCAGGAGGAGGTGACAACTCGCTGCCACCACTGCCATCGTCAGCAGCCCTGATTGTGCCTTTTCCTTTGGGTATCCGGCCATTACCACCACCCTCTGGGTTACCATTCTTTACACCTCCAGAAGATGAGTGGAAGAGGCTGCTGCTGCTGCCACCACCACCACTGCCATCAACACTTCCACCTGGTGTTAAGGAGACCAGGGGCTCTGCAACCAAAGGAGCTTTATCTCCTTCCTGTGTTCCTGGATTCTCTTCATCATCACTGCTCACTAGATCTATTACTCCAGCCATATCTGTAAATTATTATTCCCCAAAAAAACCCCCAAATACATATTTTGTCATCACATCAAATACTGAAATGTAAGCCTACAATCATGAATAATACTAAAACTAATGTATAGCTCGCATCAACACTGCTGCCTTTGCACAACTTCCAATTTCACATACAAAATCCAGATGAGAGAATCAACAGTAACAGAGTTGAACATACCAAGGACTCTGACCTTTTTTCCATCTAACCCAAAGAGACCCCAAGGTAACATTTGCAACCCAGGGCTCTTGCAATACTCCCAGGCATGATTGGATCAACAGGACCCCTTTCTAGGGTTTAAGCTCCTGACACTGAAGGTCCACAGGATTGGGTTTCCACAGGAACTTCAAGAGGCAGGGGGGATGGGAATGGGATCATCAATCAATGGGGATCGGTACCTGAATACTTGTGTCAGTTGCTGCCTTTGAAATGTTGCACAAATCTTCAGAAGCAAATGTTGATGGCACACCGTATCTGTCTATTTTTCTCACTGATTCCTGTTCACAGTTCCTCCATGCCCTGAAATTCTCAGAAACAAACAGCAAAGAGTTAAACCCAAAACTCATTTGGGTAGCCAAAAACAAATAAGTCATAATTGAAGAAGCATCACAAAATTGGGCTCCAGGGTATCAACATGTCAATACAGTTCTGCCACTCTTTATTAGGGTTAGGGTTTTTGAGGCTCAAATGGCTCCCAAAACTGTAATCCATGATAAAAACTAGTGTTAGTCTAACTCAAGCTGTGGCTTTTCTTCAGAACTGAGGACAGCGTTTATGATTTTGTGACCTAGGCCAAAAAGTTCACTATATCAGGCTTCAAAATCTGGCTGCATTTCAAGGCAATTGGAATATCACAAAAGGAAGCAGCAGCTCCTTAGAAACCCCACCCACAACTTTAGAATTGAGAAATCAGGAATGTTGTTCAAGAAAACCAAGGATGAAGGCAGAAAAAAGTGTTGAACCAACAAAAAGAACTGGAAGACCTTTGTCCCTCTCAGAATTAGGCTGTGCAACAAAGAAAGGAATTTCCAGAGACAGGGGGAAGAAGATGAAGCAAATTGAGAAAATGTGTCCAAATTCAAGGTTTTTCAGTACAACACTAGCTTCTTCTTCAATGAGACGATTGGGGTTTATCCAAAATACTGAAATTAATACAAATTGGGAGGAAAGAGACACTGCGAAAGAAACTGACCTTGTTGAGCCACCTCCTCCTTTGATGATGGATGAGATCTTTTTCTTTGATGGAAACCCAAAAGCCCAAAAACCCATAAACTCTCTCTCTCTCTCTCTCTCTCTCTCTCTCTCTCTCTCTGTTTGGAGTGAGAGCTTCTTTGTTGGAAACTAAATGTACCCAAAAGCTCAAAATTTCTCTCTCTCACACAAACACACATCAATTCACCACATCCAGAGATGTAAGGGTACCCAACACAAACAATCTGAAATCCTCTTTCCCTACATCATCACCATCATCATCATCAACAACAAAAGCATAATAAGAAGTGTTTGAAGAACGCCCATCTCACATAATCCCTCATATCATCATAACTGCCTAAATCCTCATTCAAAACAAAAAGAACAGTACCCAAATCCTCCTCCTCACTCCCCCTATGATCCAGTGCTGTTTACACCCATGGATGATGTGATTTGTATCAGAGAAGAGAGAAACATCAAAACTGGATTCCTAAACCCTACTGCTCCTCTTTCTCTTCTTCATCATCCACTACAACAAATACTAATTCTTCTTCTAATTCTTATTCTTCTTGTTTGTGTTATTGTATTGTTTTGTTTTCGCAACAAAACCATGTATAGACTTTCTTAAACCTCCAACCAAAAACAATGGAGTTAGAAAACTTACAAGATCTCCAATAAATAAAAAATGGAGTTTAGACTACTTACAAAACCTCCTATTACTCATCATCATCACCATCAAAACTATGTGATGATTATGTTAAAGAAATGATATACTAGGAAGACTTAAGAAGAAGAAGTAAGGAGAAGAAACTAAGAAGCATGTTCAATCTCATCATCAAGACAAACAAAAGTCCTCCAAACATTCCAATTGGGTTTTGTCCCTCATCAAGCTATGATATGTGTTTGGAATTTTCGTTGTGGTTGTTGTATGCAATTTCATTGTGAACTCCAAAACTTGTTCTAACCTAAAAGAAACTTTGTGACCCAAAAAAAGAAGAAAATAAGAGCTTTCCAAATTAATCCCCAACTAAAAAACAAAAAAGAAGCAAGTTTTTCTTTACAAAATCTCAACATGCTAGTAGTAGTAGTAAGAGTAGGTAGGTAATAAGTAATACCCTTTCAAGTAAAACCCAATTTGTGAGGATTTAGGTGCTAGGGTATCATTTCTCTCTCTTTCTCTCTTTTTGTCTTTTTTTTGCCCTTTTTATGCCACACCCAATAATGGCAAAACCCTAATGACAAAAGTGTGAGAAAGAGAGTGTACAAAATTACATATAAAAATGTGAACAAGAAGACAATTTTTTTTTATTTCCCCCCTTCCTTCCCCACACCCCCAAATGCACAAAAAAATGGGTTGCCTTACAAAAAGTGTTTATAGATGGGTGTTTATATTTGTCTATATAGGTATGAAGATGTGTGTGTGTTTTTGTTTGTTTGTTGCTCTTTTTTCTTCCTCTTATTATTAGTTAATGTGGTTAAGTTTAATTGGGGGGAAGGGGGCCCTTTCTTGTTGTTTCAACTTTCATTTGTCCTCTTAAGTGAGATGGGATTTTTGTGGGAACCCCAAATAGGGATTACATATTCTTATACCTTACAAGTATGTAAAGACCTTCTCCAATATTTTTAGTGTAATTGGAGGGCATGTAAGAAGAAGAAGAAGAAGGGGAAGGTGAAAAGGAATAGTCCTTTTAGTGGAAGATAATATACATGAACCCAATGTGAAAAATTATTTTATTGGGTAGTTTACTACTCACAACTAATTCCAAATGGATGATGATGGCCTTAAGTGTTATGGTTATAGAACCCTTTTATTAGAGCTTATTAGGTATGTATCTAAAGCATGGGATTAAAATAGATCATAAATGATGGACTTGACTCCTCACATAACTACTTTGGTGAATCTCTCTAATCAACTTAACAAGTTTGTGCTGTTTTTTGTTGTTCTTGTAACTAGCCTAATAATGCTTTCTTTTGTATGCCCTAACTTAATTAGGGTGTCTTTAAGAATTCCCCCAAAACTTGCAAGCTTTCTGGGGGGCAATCCCGCCCTGCAACCTTCAATTTCTCATCATATTCCACAACCCACCCCGACCATTTTACAACCTTGATTGAAGTCAATTCCATGGCATAATGTGTCAGGAGAGCCCAAGGGTCCAAGGTAATAATAATAGGTATGAGGATATTTGAAAGATGATATCTTGGCTTCTGTTGAAACTTGAGATCAGTTACAGAGTGATAATATCTTGGAAGGATTTTGGCTTCTTTTCGAGGATCGTTTTGAAGATTATATTTTTGCATGGTGAAATATTTGAGTTTCCATAATTTTGCTTTTGCCTTCAGATACATTTCAATCTCACAGTGTGAACCCACCGCACCGCTTGTTTCTCTAATTCTCTGAATCTTACAACTCTATGAAAAAACCAGAATCAGCAGTTCTAACACTAGGAAATTTCTCCAAGTGCTTTACATATAAACCAAACACTTGTTTCCAATCTGAAGGTGGTTAGTTAGACTCTGAAGATCAAACTTTCTTACATCCTAATGAGCAGAATTGTCTAGTTCTCCTTTCCTATGTTACATTGTCACCCACAATTGGGGGTGAACTCCACAATGCCAAGGAAGCAAAAAATAGGAACAAGAAATTGATTAGCAATGAAATACATGAAGACTATGATAATTTCACCTCAACATCAACACCAGCTGGCAAGTCAAGCTGCATCAATGCATCAATGGTTTGAGCATTGGGATTCTCAAGGTCGATGAGGCGACGGTGTGTTCGGATCTCAAAATGCTCTCGAGAATCCTTGTTCACATGAGGAGACCGTAACACGCAGTAAACCCGCTTCTTTGTAGGCAGTGGCACTGGACCCATGGTCTGAGAATTCGAGTTCCGAGCTGCTTCTAGTATCTGCTGGCATGCTTGCTCAATCAATGGAGCCCAGTAAGAACGCAGTTTAATGCAGATTTTTGGCTTTGGTGCTGCCTGCAAAAAAACAAAATCAAAGCTAACATCGCAGAACTTTTCTACAGCAACACTAGAATATCACTGGAGTTTCACATTGTGTTTTGGAAAACCTTTACACATCAACACTACTACAATCACCAGAGCTTCACATTGAAGAATTTGGAAATCCTTTTCCACTGCAACACTAAGACAGCAATACAACATTCTAAACCCCCTTTCCCAGTATTCAAAAAACCTGGAAACCTCATAATTGTTGTAAGAAAGGGACATCCCTAAAAATCCCAAAATTTGACAAAATAATTTGGGGAAACACACAATTTGGATCTATTTCAGAGAAATAAAACCGCAAGAAAAGAACAAAACAGAAAGAGAGACAGAAAGAAAAAAACTCGATGGCTTACCGTAGGGGGAAGAGGAGAATCAATCACGGTAGCAGCAGCTGCCCTCACTGAAAGACTTCTTGAGGTATTCAGTTTTCTGCTGGCTGCTGTTGACCCACACATTTCCCAGAGCAAATTCCCCTCTCCTGAACTGCACATCAAGGCAGTTGCACGCAGCTCCTCACTTGCAGATAGATGGCCACCCACCTACAACCCCAAGCCGTGGTCCCAAGTCCCAACCACCACAAAACCAACGCCCATCACCCAAAACCCTAAAAATCCTACCAAACATCATCATCATCTCTCTCTCTCTCTCTCTCTCTGTGCATGTGTGCGTGAGTGCGCGCGTGTGTGTCTCGCTCTACATGTGTGCGTACGTGTGTGTGCGTGCGTGCGTGTGTCTCTCTTGTTCTGTGCATGTGTGTCTTCCGACCACCACAAAACCAACCACATCACCCTAAACCCTAAAAACCCTAAACCCAATCATAATCATCATCATATCTCTTTCTCTCTCTCTCTCTCTCTGCGCGCGCGCGCGTCTCTCCCTCTTCCTCTCTCTCTCGTGGCAGTGCTGAGTGAAGAAGAACAAGAAGAGCAGCACCAGTGCTCGCAGCTTAAGGCGGAAACGCCTACCTTGGAAGCTGAGAAGCTGGAGACATAAAAGGAGGAGGTCAAGGGAGCAGCGAGGGAAATGGAGGTGGACGTAAAAGGCAACGCCGTAGCTACCATTGCCATAGCGGACGCCATCGCCATTCGCAGGAAGCGCACAGCTGTTGTGCGCACAGACGCACAGAGAGAGAGAGAGAGAGGGGTTTGTGGATCCTTAAGGGCCGGAGGGCTTCTTTTTCTGTTTTTCTTTTTCTTTAAGGAAATAGGAGAAGGGACTATTTAGAGACCTGTTTGGAAATTAAGGTACTCTCCGTTTAAGGGCCGGTAGGCTGCTTGGGAGGGAAAATACTCCCAAAATACCAAGGGCCTCTTCTTCATGACTACCAATCAAACAGCGTTTTTTTTTTTCCTTTTTTATTTTTATTTTTTCATTTGTTCAATAAAAAATTGGGAAATTAAAACCTTGTTACTCATGAGTTGAAATATAGACCTAAAATTTCCCAAAAATTCTCTAACTATTGAAACACAAAGTCTAAAATTCCCTAAGTAATTAAACATAAAACCAAAAATTCTAGAATTGTTGAAATATGCGCCCAAAGTTGCATAAAGGATTGAAATATGGATTCAAAATTTTGGGAAGGATTGAATGAATGTAAGAAACCAAAAAATTCCACAAGGATGGAAAAGATGAAACCCTAAGGATCTAAAGATGGGCCTTCATCAAGATACGCCTTTCTCTAACATACGAACTTGTCAAGTTTTTTTTTGTGATAGGCTAGGTAGTGACCTTATCCTATTTGCAAGGTCTTGTGTATAATTTGTAAGGTCCTCAAAGATATGTACATTGTAATGTTCAAAGTGTGATAGTAGTAAATACAACTTGTGCTTGGCCTTTGCATTGTTGCACACTGCTAGTGACAATCAACTAATCGATTGATAAAAAATGTCGCAACCCCACTTTGGGCAAAGTGGGAAAATGCAACTCCCACTCCCAAAAGTGGAGACTTGGAGTCCTCCGAGATTCCTGAAAATTTAGAAGACGATTTGAGGGGTCAAATCTCCTCACCTTGCCGTGTTCTTCATATCAATGGAAAGCTCTTGAAGTGTAGATGTCCAAAATGGGCTCGCATTGCCCATTTGGACATCTTGAGCCCAAGTTATGGGCAAAAGAAGGGTCAGGAATCAAACTACCAGTTTGACTCCCGACCACTAAAAGTCGGGAATCGACCTCTTCCTGACATTGCATCAAGGAGTGCAACATGGCGTTGGAAAGCTCTCGATGAGAGCTACAACTTTGGTTTAAAGTTTGTCCCGATCCGAGCTTGAGGCGAGGAGCTGTGGCCGTCCAAAGTCCCAGGACTCCAACCCAGGACAGTTTCGGGACTCCACCTTGAGAGTCTTGGGAAAAAGGCCATTTGGATGTAGCCTCGACAGAGAGCTGCAGAGAATACTATATGGGGGAAGGTGGTGGCTTCCCCCGAGTCTGGGCCGTGGTGAGTCAAGTAGTCTAAGTTGCCCGTGACTTGTCCCAACACCCAAGGGTGTCCCCGAATGTGAACTAACCCTCTTGTGGTTGGTTTTGGATGCAGATTCGTGCTTGATCTTCTAATCCATCGTCCTAGTCTAATCCCGAGACTTCTAGCACGCCCCTTACCCCTCTTTAGTGCTGGAAGTCGGGAGCGCCCCTCAAGCCCCACTTTTTCGCAACTACACATAGTTGGACCCTCAAGTGGGTTCAACCGGGGACTTGGGAGTGCGTAAAAAACAATGAATTAATTTTGTGAAAATTAAGTTCCATTCAAATGAAAATTGAACAACATCGCATGCAACTTGAATTGAATTTGAAATTCAAATTCAATTGTAGATAAATGGGATGCAAATTGGTGAAAAAAATATTGAAAATTTGCTCGTGCATATGATGTTGGAAAAATTAAAATTTTAAAAGACACATATGTGAAAAGACACCTTTCCCATCCCTTTGGGAATGGGTTAAACAAATTTCAATTTGAGATTGTTGAAGTGACGACTTATAACTTATGGACTTTAAAGTTATCCTTTCTAAACCAACTCCAATGAATGAATCATTGTTACTAGAAGGAAGGAATTTGATGGGTTTATTTGTGTCTTTTAAAAGTTCATTTGATTAAATTAAGCATTAGGTTTAGACTTTCATTGTTGTTTTAAAAACATAATGTCCTCCACATTAATATGAAAACCAATGTTGACAAGTTTGTTTTTTGGGTATTCAAATTAGAGGTTTAAAATTGTGTTGAAATTGAATTTGGGACTAGATCATTAAATCACCTTGCATTGAAATTGAATGTGCATGACAAAGGAGTTTCAAATTAGTTGATAGCCATTACAATATAAATAAGTAAACTTTGGATAGGGCTATTATCCCTTTTTAAATAGGTCTAGATTTTATAGTTGTTTGAGTTCAAAAAACATTTAAATGCAAGTTTTAATAATGTAACTTTGGGCAAACCTTCTAAGACAAATTGTGATGGTGTTGACTAGTGAACTAGTATCTAGATGGTTGTTATCATGTGGTTCCCTCTTTCACAAAAGACAAATAAAAAAAACCAACCACCTCTCCTCATTAAAGAAAAACAACATGGGCCTCTTCATCATCCATTCCTTTGTCTTGTTAACTATTAGGATTTTATTTTCATGATTGCATTCCTCCCCAATTTTCTCCTACATTAATACTCCATCCAATGAACATTGGAAGATATTTAGACAAGTTATTAATTTTAATTCAATGAAAGCAAATGGAACCAATCCAAGTCTTAAATTTGAATGGGTTTTTAATTTGTTGGGAAGTCTTTAGAACTAAAGTTTATGTAGGTGTGATGTTGGGTTCTATTATTATATTATGTTATAATGGAAAATTAATTTCCATTACCAAAAATTTAAATCAATTGTTAAAACCAAATGTAATGAAAATCTTGAAACCCATTTGTAAAGGAATAAACATGGTTGTGAAGTCTCGTCAAAAAGTTCAAAACAAACATGTTTTAACAAATAATTGTAACTTGTTACAACATTTTAATTTTTTCTATTATCAAACAAACCCAAAGGGAAATGCTTGTGTGCAAGTGTCCCATGGCTTGGTGATGGGATTTGTTAAAGCATGTTCTAAAAGATAATTGGCAATTCCACCATTGATCCACATCACGTAGTAAAAATTCAATATATGAGGGCATAAACATTGTAAAATATGTTAGCTGAAAACAATTGTTATTTTTTTGAAAAGTATTCATAAAGTATATGTTAATATATTGAATCCATGAATATTATTTAAGTCAATGATCAACAATTATAAGTTTTTTGGCTTCCTTGCATAATATTAAAGAAACACATGTTTTAATATGCATTTAAGTTTTTTTTTTGAAATGAAAGTATAGAAAATACATGTCACAATTCTACAAAATTGAGTTACGAGTACATGAAAGTACAACTTCAAATAGAATTATTATACTTTCAAGTTGATGAAGGCCTAATGTGTATGGATATAGTTTCAACTTTTCATATTCTAGTCATAATATATCAAAGTTTTAATGTAAAAGTATTTTGAAAAATTTGAACAACCAACCAATTTAAAAGATGTTTTTAATCCATTTTTGTTATATAAAAATTCCACAAACTTTATGTACAACTTGCAATAAACTCAATGAAGTGCTATATGATTTCAAAATACAATTTAAATAGGTTTTTAGTATTTTTTTTTAATGTTAATGTTGAAAAGAGATTGTTTTTGAAATTAAATTTTCTTAGGACTACTTTTTTGGCATATTTTATCATGTTTGGACCCATGAATTTGACATTATTTGTGTTATATGTTTGCATTTTGCCACGGGTAGCATTAATGAAATATAAAACTTAAAAACCACCATTAATCCCACATTTTAAAAGTTATAATTTTTTTTGAATTTAACTTTAAAATGGGTTAAATCAAGGTTGATAAAACAAATTTGAAATTATGTAAATTTAAATTCAAATAATTCAAGGCAAGTCATAATAAGCTTGCCCCATTGCTTAATAAAAGGTTATGATTTGCACATAACCAAATCATCCAATTAAGGATCTTAGGATTAAAGTTATCATAATTAATGCTACATTTTGTGTTGTGTTAGTTGAAAGCTACATTTTACCTACTTCACCTTGTATGAAGATACAAAAATAAGTTTATTGACAAAAAAAAAACAATTCATGGTCAAGGTGACAATGTGATGAAAGGATGTTGGTCTTCATTACAAATTAAGTTAATATGTTAATTTCCAAATGCACCATTCTTAATTAATCTAAGTCCACATTGTTATGTAGAACTATGAACATCTTCTATTAAGTGATTCAAGCACCTGTGCATCATGCATGACAAAAACAATTTATTCATGGATAAGCCAAAAGAAATGACACCATACATTGATTTTGGGCATCTACGAAACATTGTTATTTATATTTTAAATGCAATTTCAAGAACAACTATATAATAGTAATACTTTTTGCAAGTAGGAACTTATGTTGGGTTTGTGTCATTTTTAATATTTTGCCATGATAAAAATAATATTATTTTAAAAACATGTCAACTAATAAATGTTATATAAGTTTCAAAATTTTCCAATTTGGATAAGGGTAAGAATACACAAGTTTTGTGAAAGATTTCATCAAAATGAAAGTTCAAAATAATACATATGAGGTGTTAAATTATATTGTAGCTTTTCATAATGTAAATGTTGAGTAAATGTAAAGGTTAATATCTACCATCCACATTATTGAACTACCTTATGGATGTAATGGGTGGTATAAGGTAGTGTAATCAAAATATTTGAAGAAGTATGGCACATTTGCAAATGGGAATGCTATATGAACATGCGACATTAAAAAATCTTTAATATTGAAAGTTTCATTGAAAAAACACTTATAAAATTTTTGTAACACATTTTGAATATTCTTTTAACACAAAATGGTAGCATAATCTAGAAAGGTTCCAAAAATATAAAATGACAATCTTGTTCAAGATAATTAATGAATTTTTTAAAAAAATATTAATTAATCACCATAATTTGGACAAATCCACCTTACCAATTGTCCTTAAAATGTGGGAGTGCATATAAAATAAACTATGGTTATTGCCTATAGTTTAATTTCATGCATCTCGAAACAATAATTAATTTTAAAATAAATGTAAACCTCAAATTTATACTTGTTAGCATAAAGTCAAAGTAAGTAAGGTGTTTAAAAAGGTAATTGAATCAACTACTAGTCAATTAAGTATTTATTTGCTTTTACATTTATGAATGAATATATTGATATGAATTTTAATACACAATTTTTTAAAATAAAATTGATTACATCATTAGTCACTATGTACATCAATGCATGAAATTCTTAGGTTGAATGCTTCACAATTCAAGTTGTTTTAAACAAGAATCAAGGAATAAAAAAAGTTGTGTGTGTGTTAACATACACAACATTGTTGGGGTCAATGTATTTTTGATATGGTCATACTAGGATGGATCTTCACAAGGCATACATAAACATGTGGTCATCAACATGTCCTTTTGATGTTCAATCATGGTTATTTTGAAAGGGTTTTAATGTTTTATTGCCATTTGTGCCATATGTAATTAAGATCCAATTGGCCAATGACATTTATCTTTTTAAATATGTCAATATTGTTAGTCAAGTTCCCATATGAATGATGAAAGGTGTATGAAAAATATAAATATAGATTAGACAATTTTTATATTAGGTGTAACTATAATAGATTCATAATGTTTTCAACTTCAATTTTCTTGTGGCCCAACACGACCTCATCACTTATATGAACATATGATTTTGCATAGAAACCATGACAATAAATCACATTGATGAGATTTTGGGTTCAAATAATTGGTCTTAATTGGTTTTTCATGACAACAAACTATCTTTGGTTAATGTCCAATATTACATAAACAAACCATTAACAACATCACCTACTTTAGTTGAATTCCCAAGTTTTCACACATTAAAAATTTTAAAACCTTTATTTGATTTGAAATTCACAACATCAACAATGGGAGGTTGTTAGAGCTAAAGTCATTAAGTGGGCAAATTTAAATTTAATAATTGTCAACTAAAAACATGTCTACAATTACAATTGATAAATGGTTTTGTTACAACTCTAGTCTTGGGCTTATGATCAAAGTTTGGGGGAATACAAATAAAAATAGGTCAAAAATTAGGCCAAAATATGGGGGGAAACAAAATAAACAAAACACATTCTCATACCTAGTGATGAATGTGTGTAAACCAAGGGGAAAATTTTTCAAAACATTTAAGTTGTATTTTCACTTTGAAGTTGGACCTCCTAACAAGTCATAGTTTTTTAAAATGAGATTTGAAAGATCAAACATGTCCGAATATTAAATTGATTTTGATATTATATTTCAATGAGATATATAATATGGTGAGGTTGCATGCTTAGAGAAAGGTGCTTATCAATAGTTATGTTGTTTTCAAAAGTTGGGACATAAAGTGCAAAAACCAACTCATTATCATTCAAAATCTAATTTGGAGGGGCACTTGATTAGAAAGGATTATAAGAAGTTAGAAAGTTCTTGATGAAGGTTCCAAGAAAAAAGTTTCACATGTCATGTTCAATTATGTTTTTTTATAAATGTATGCCCCCAAAGTTACAAGATACCAAATGATATTATAAGAAGATTTAGTGACATTAGAAAATTTTGGCATTTTGATGTAGTCCTCATGGGGATATGTAAAATATGTTATACAAATAGTAGTGCCATTTATAAGAATTTGGGCCATGGTTGAATTTGGATGAATCTTTGATGAATCTTACATTGCATTAATTTTCTTCATTTATTTATTTGTTTATTTATTTGAGGTGATTGAAAAATAGTTGTGGGGTATTTTGTCTTAGTCATCCAACAAGCTATTGCCCCCTTTGTCCTAGTCACAAAGAATTAGAAAGTACACATTTAGTTTTCGAAATTTGGATGTTATTGAAAATTTTTAAAATTTATGGTTGATATCACTTGACAAGAATGAAAGTGCATTCGTTTTGGTTTCACTTATTCACTTGGCAAAAGTAATGGTAAGAGATGATGTGATTAAATAACATGTGAAAAAACACAACTCTTTTTACAACTTTCAAATGAAAGTATAAGAAAGGATGATTAAATTCTCATGAAAAATAAACATAGGAAAAAAGGTCAAAACTTTAGTTTATAGGGAATTTTACATTTAATGCATACTTGTTTAAAAGACACCCGTATAATCTATTTGGAATTTGAAGACCTATGCACGACGTTGGAACATTGTGGCAATCGCAATATGATTAGATATTGAAACCTTGCATGTTAAGTAACTTATGAACTATGCATTTTTTATCGTCTACATTTATGGAAATTTGTCAAAACTATATAACATTACAACAATACCAAAAGAATAAAAATGAAAGGAAAAATGAAAGCACACAAGCTTGATAAAAAAAATAAAATTGGGTTAGATTTTAAAACATAGACTTTATTCAAAAAAATAATGATACAATTAATCAACAATAAACTCTTAGTGAACAATAAACTTCTAGAGGTTTGCAACAAGTGGAAGATGAAAGGTGCCCAATCCCATAAAGATTCCTTAATTTCAAATTGAATTGATTCATTTTCATCTTTTGAATTACTTAGATGTTTATTGTTTGAAGAAGACAATCTTGAAATTTTGCTTTTCAAAACTAAATGTGGAAGTTTAAATCAATGTTGGGCAAGTGAGTATGGTCACATGAGGGACAACAAGTGTAATCAATGTTTGATTTTTCATGTTTTAAAATAATAATTTAAGGTGACATGTTGAAGTCGTTGGATTTATTTATATTTCAATAGTCATTTTATATGATAAGAACATGTGAATAAATTTAAAACAAATCTAATGAATAAAAAAAATGCAAAACACTATTTAAACATTGTATTAATGTTTTTAAACAAAAGAAAACTTGGTCAATGACTTGGAAAGATTTGAAATTGACATATTTTGGACAAATGTTTTAATTTAAATCATAATATAGTAATAATATAAAGATTTTTTTGAAAAAAAAATTCAATTTTTAAAAAGAATATTCAAAGTTCTGATCACAACTTGAAACTTATAAAAAAATTTGGTCAAATTTTCTAATGCAAGTTTGAGCATGATTTTTTAATTTTTTTACACATGTGATTTTGATTTTGACAAAAAAATTTCAAAATCAAGAACCTTCAAGCTTGGTTCAAAATTATGTTTGTCTCCATGTATTATACACTACTATACACACTCCTCAAGGCAAGAAATTTTATAAATATAATGGCTTTACAACAAATTAAAAATGATGAAAAATACCGAGTTTAACAAGAAATTAAAACCAATCAACTACCACCTAAAAAGTTCAACCTTAAGTTTTAACCTTAGGTTTTTAAGTTTAACCTAACTTAAAAAGTTCAACCTAAGGTTAAACCTTAAGTTAACCTTAAGTTCCTTGTTTTTCTCTCTTGATTAACCTTAAGTTTTAACCTTGGGTGTTTAAGTTTTTAAGTTTTTTCAAAAGGCTAATTCCATGGTTTGATCCTTGCACAGTTCGGGAAAAAAATGATGTTGTGTCAAGTCCCGGTCCCAAGAACCTGAAAACTCCACAACTGGGCTTTAAAACCCCCCACAGTCCAAACCGAAGAACCTGCCAAACGCTGGTTTCGAAGTTCGAACCCACAACCTAACAGTAAATATAACAATGAAGCTTAAGAGCCCCACGAAGAGAACCGCCGGTTATTGTTCGCGGTCTTTCCCCCCTTTCTCTTTCTGATAACCGCCCGACACTGGCCAAGA
>Ga0209611_10001343_pt1 | contig 41429 bp, 29 predicted proteins | sample S1TSphgellanicum_3_FD_187693 | JGI IMG/M metagenome (GOLD analysis project Ga0209611, IMG submission 187693) | Host-associated microbial communities from peat moss isolated from Minnesota, USA - S1T2_Fc - Sphagnum magellanicum MG (SPAdes) (version 2) | ecosystem: Host-associated > Plants > Peat... | reverse complement strand
TGTTTAGTAGGAGAGTTCAATGGCAATTGATTTGGGTTTTCACCTTCTGATTTTGTTTCACAAACTACCCCTATTATTAAATTTTATCAGTTGCAGAATGGTGATTCTATAAAGCTAAATGATGTCAACCAATTTGATTTCATTGCCATTGAATGCCTCTTAACAATGGATATTAAGTAGTGTGATGAACCTCCCCACGACCAACTTCAATCAACAATTTTGCAACTCTAAGAAATAGCTAGTAATTTAGCAAGATCTGAAACTTTTGCTAGCAGCTTATGCTTCACATTGGACAAGTTTTGTTTAAGGAATAAAGTTTTACAAATTAAACTTAGTTCAATGACTAAACTACAGCTCATGAAGAACAATTTGGCAGTTTTTTAAGATGCCACTATAATTTCAACAAGTTGCCCATCCAAAATCATCAGCATTTTAGAATTCGAGAACAAAAACTTACCCCATTAATTGATCATGGCAAAGAGAAAGATAGGGGAATTAAGGACTAGGATATTTATAAATGAGAGCTTTCTTGAAGATATAAAACTTGAGAAGATGGAGCTAGAAAGGAAATTGTCACAAACCCACAAAAGGCTGAATGAAAACATGGTCATGTCAATGAAAGTACAAGATTCTTGTCCATGGGACTAGCCAGTCAGAAATTGGGACCCATACCTAGCCACTACTAGTGATTATCAAATGGGAACTAAAAGCAAACACCTTTATTCTTTTTAATAATTAAAATGCATTCGCTCCATGTGGATTTAATATATATATTTTATTTTTCGAGATTTGCTCTCTATCATGCACCTTGAAGCTTTTTAGTTGCCAAGTTACCTTTTTTTAATACATATTTGCATCAACATGGGACATGTTGTGTTTAGTAGCTGATCTTCCAATGGCATTCAAGGTAGTGCTACATTAAACGTGGAAGTGTTTAGTGCAAATTTGCATGCTTTCAGCATCAGCACATCTTGGAGTTCACTCAACATGTCTTGTCCCACTCTATACATAATTCCTTCTTTCAAAGTGAAAGGTTCTACCTTTTTAGCCAACTTCTATTTCTAAACTAAGTTCATAATTTCTGGCATCTAACTTGTTTCTAAATAGGTTTTTACTTCATGCATCCATATAGGTTTTATAGAAAATAATGATGCATCTACAATCTCATCTAGGACATTCAATGGTTTTGAATTATCTAGCAATATGGATAAAACATCAACAACTACATGTGTTTTACCAAGTTTGTAAACTGTTATGAACGTATACTTTAAGAATAACAACCATCTTGTTATCCTTCTTGACACTTGTGGTTTGTTGACCAAGTACACGAAAGTCATATGGTCTACATAGAAAACAAATTTGTTTCCCAAAAAAAAATGTTTAGACTTATACAAAACATAAACCATTGCTAAGGCTTCTCTCTTTGTAGTGGTATAATTTTGTTATGCTTTAATAAGTAGTCTAGAGGCATATACTATAGGCTGGTCATACTTACTAGCTAAGCTTTGTGCCAACATTGCACCCATTACCAACAATGATGCATATGTGTGCACATGAAACTATAACTACCAGTTTGAAGGTATTAAAATTAGTGCCTCCATGTACTTCTACTTGATTTGATCCCAAGCTTTTTAACATTTTGTGGTCCAGATAAAGGGTTTTATTTTCCTCATTAACTTGGTAATTAATGCGATGATAAAAAGCAAAGTTCTTGATGAAACATCTATAAAACTTAGCCATACCATTTAAAACCTAAATCTATTGTGGATTGGTTAGTATTGGCATATATTCACTATTGCCTAAACCTTATAAGGTCTGGTATTTTTCCTTCTTTGGAAATTATGAACTCTAAAATCAATCTTGAAAATAACATAAAAGCACATTTCTTTGGGTTAAGACTGGTTCTATATTCCTTGCATTTCTGAAAGCAAAGTCTGAACTTCATCAAATGATTCTCCATATCATTATAAACTATGAAGTCATGCAAAAAAATTTCATGAACTGGTCAAAATACTCTCTAAAAGCTCTATTAACTACTCTCTAGAAAGTTAGTGGCCCATTTTTTAACACTAAATGGCATCACCATCCAAACAAAAGTTCCTTAATCTTACAAAAGTTGTTTTGTATTCATTCTTAAAGGCTATAAGAATATGATGGTATCTTGAATACCCATCTAAAAATGAAAAGGCTTCATATCCTATTATAGTGTTTAGTACCTCATTAGAAAATGGCAAAGGATAAGGATTTTTTTGGTTGTCTTATTGAGCTTCCTAAAATACACACAAATTCTCAATTTACCATTCTTTTTAAACACTACCACTATGGGTGATAACCATGTAGCCTCCTTTAATGGTTGAATAAACCTAGCTACTAACAATTTGTCAATGTATTGTTTGACTATTGTAGCATAATTAAGGTTCAATATGTACCTTGCTTGATGTGTTGGTGGAATTAAAGTATTTAATTCAATTTTGTGTTGAACCAATTTTGGAGGTATGCCTTTCAAATCTTTGTAATTCTAAGCAAATACATCCTTAAACTCTATAAATAACATCTAAAGCTCCAATTGGTAAGTATGACTAGCCCATAATATATGCCTCTAGATTGTTAAGTAAAGCAAAGCAAAGTTATACTATTACAAAGAAAGAAGCTTTAATAATGGTTTATGTTTTGCATAAGTTCATCCATTTCTTGTTAGGAAACAAATTTGTCTTTTATGTAAACCACATGGCTTTAGTATACTTGGTCAACAAACCACATGTGTCTAGAAGGATAGCCAAATGGCTATTATTATTTTTGGAGTATAAATTCATAGTAGTCTACAAGCCTAGTAGAACACATGTGGTAACTGATGTTTTATCCAAATTATCGGATAGTTCAAAACCATTGGGAATCCTAAATTAGAATGTAAATGCATCATTATTCTCTATAGAACCTATATGGATGCAAGAAGCAAATAGCTACTTGGAGACAAATTAAATGCCAAAAACTTTGAACGTAGCTTGGAAATAGAAATTAGCCTGAAAGGTAGAACCTTTTATTCTAAAAGAGGGAATAATGTATAAAATGGGACAAAAGAACAAAATGTGCAGATGTTTGACCACCTTAGAAGCATAGATTCTTATGAAAGAGCTACATGAAGGAGTGCCAATAGGACATTTTGTTGCAAATATTACTATAAAGAAAATTTTGGATGTAGGTTATTGGTGGCCAACTTTATTCAAAGATACACATAAATTTTGCAAAAGCTATGACAATTGTTAGAAAATCAAAGGATTAAAAACAAAAAGTCTAGCCAAATTGGTAACAACACTTTTAGAAGAACCTTTTATGAAATGGGGTCTAGATTTTATAGGTCCAATTAAACCAACATGGAGATGAATAGGAAACATATACATTTTGGTAACTACAAATTATGGAACTAAGTGGGTAGGAGGCAAAGGCATTTAGAACTAATACTGTAATAATTACAGCTAGATTCTTGTATGAATATATTCTAACCAAATTTGGATGTCCATTGACCATAGTTATAAATCAAGGAGTACATTTCATTAATGACACAATAAAACATCTAACAAAACAATTTTTGTTGAAGCATGCTAGTTCAATTACATATTATTTACAGGGAAATGGACAAATAAAGTCTACTAACAAAGTCATTGGTAGATTATTGACCAAGTTAATCAATGAAAAAAGAACAAATTAAGATAAACATTTGTCCACAATTTTGTTTTCATATAAGATTGCTTACAAAGTGGCAATAGGTTATACACCTTACTAATTAATCTATGGTTTGCATCCTCTAATGCTAATAGAATATGTTCTATCGGCTATTAGTGGGGACCATAGAAATGCAAAACCAACCATAGTATTAACTACTAGAATTACAAAGTCGGAGAAGTTAAAGGAGAAGAGATTGGAAGCTCAGAACAATGTTGGAAAAAATTAATGGAAAAAATTTATGTGGAGTCAACAGAAACACACAAAGAAGAAGTTTCACTTTGGAGATTATGTTCTTTGGTTTCCCAAGGGAGAAAAGACACATATGGGCAAATTCAAAAAAAAATGGTTTGAACCGTTTAAGGTACAATATTGCTCATTCAATAACATAGTTCTTCTTATTTCTGTTAACAATTTTGAACCAAACCTAGTTTTGGTCAATGTTAATAAGTTGAAACCATACAAATATGTGGATAAGACATTGAAGGCGAGTCAAAGTTTAGACAATTAGAAATCTTTAGAGTCTATAGATTTTGACCACAAGGAAGAAAATTTTGATGAAGAGTTAAAAGATTAGATAAAGATAAAGATCATTGGGACTGATCAAATAATAATATTAGAAAAAACCTTAGTAAATCTGATGAGTCAGCAAGTTATGAAAATGTTCATAGACCATGATTATATAATTTCATAGTCTTGGGATTATAGGTTAGATAGGTTTATCACATCAGAACAAAACATTGTCGATTTTATGACATTAGGTCATTAGATTTAAAATTGTCATAAAAAAAACCCAATGCCACGTCCACAAAGTTGTTAGGTCAACATGCATTAAATGTAGTCCATGTTGTTGTCAATATGAACTTTAACAACAGATGACATGTGTCAAAAAACCAGAAAAAAGACAAATCATTAAAACGTTAACCCTAAAGCAAAAAGTGAATCTTCACTTCATGAAACAAGATGATTGGATTTCAAAAGGCAGTAAATAACAAAGTGCCTCTTCATTTTCATTTTCTACAAACAAGTTTTTATCGTTTTTTGTCTCCATAATGAGTGAAGAAGAAAGATTTATGGAGAAATTGCAAAGACAATCTCAAGAAAAATTACAAAAGTTGAAAGAATAAAAGTAAGAAAGACAAAAAGAGTAGTAAAATTTTGCCTTTACAATCTAGGTCTCCAAAAGGGGTTTGCCTTTTCCTTCTCTTATTTATTATTCTTCTTCTTCTTAAAGATCTTTTTCGATATCTAAGTTTGAAAAAGCTTTTGAAGCAACTAGAAAAAATGAGAAATATTGCAAGGAAACTTTGAGGAGATAAATTTTATAGTTTTAAGAAGCCTAGAAGAAAGGTAGGTCTTAGTGAGCAAGTCGATCTAATTTCCATTTCAGACTTTGAAAAAGAAAAACAAAAGGATGATTTGCAACAAGAATAAGAAGCACCATTACATCAAGAGGAGCCTCCTCAAGACCAAATTCCACAAAAAGTCCACATTCCCAACAAGAACCGCACAAAGAAAACAAATCAATAAGCAATGATTGTAAATATGCGTGGAAAGAAGGTGCAGACTCCCCATGATGATGAGGTTAGGTATATTTTTACTCCTACATAGCAGAGTTATAATAGTAATTTGAAAAATATTTTGCTTTGGACAAACTCTAGAGAAGAAGAGAGAGCATGGGTAAACAAAATTAAATTAATAGGTCTATTTGAAGTTGAGTGGAAGACTCCCTATCACAACATTCTCATTGAATTTTTGAATAACTAGAATTTGGATTTGGAACATAACAATATCAAGGTCATGTTGGGGGAAGAATAAAAAATTATAAACAAACATATGTTGGCAAAAGTTTTTAAAATCTACCTATAGGAGAGACAGAGGTAGACCAGCTAGAGATGTCAGATGCTAGAATAACATTGGTAGACATAATAGATAGAGTCCCAGATATTTACAACACCAATGAAGTGTGGGTTGTAAAAAAGATGATGTCGCAACCTTAACCTTGGGTTTGTGACCAAGGTAAGGGCTTGTAAAGGTGTGGGCCAAGAGTGAGCCCGGGAGTCACATTTCATGCTTTTGGGAGTGTAAGAGAGTGTGAGAGAATGAACCCTGTCACTCCCAAATGAGCTCCCACTTTGGGAGTTGGAGTCCCAATGGACTCCCAAATTTTCAAAAAGCAATTACAAGGGTCAAAACCCATTTGATTGAAAAGTTTTTCATATCATTGAAAATCTCTTAGAACGTAGATGTCTAAAATGGGCTTGCATGACCCATTTGAGTATTTAAAACAAAAGTTATGGTCAAAAGAAAGGCTAGGAATCAAATTGCCAATTTGATTCCCGACCACTAAAAGTCAAGAATCACCCCAATTTCATTGCATGTGGGTGATGTGCCACATATCGTTGGAAAGCTCTCAACAAGGAATACAACTTTGCTTTAGACCTCACCTCAATTGGAGGTTTCCACACAAAGTTATGAGCTTCCAAAGTTGCAAGAGTCCCAATTTCGGGAATTTCAGGATTCGCACTTGGGAATCTCGAGACAAAATGACATTTGGGTGCTGGCACCGTGGCTAGGCACAGAGAGTACTATAAGGGGGAAGGTGGTGGATTCCCCCAAATTCGGGCTGTGGTGAGTCTTGTGAGTCCTTATTTGCCCATGGTTCATCCGCACACCAAAAGTGTTCTAGCTATGCACTAACCAACTTGTTGTTTAGTTTGTGCAAGTCCATGTGAGTAATTGAATTACTTGTCAATCTTCCTAGTCCCCATTCTAGAGCTCCAGCACGCCCCTCTACCCCCGAAGTGCTACGAACTAGGGAACGTGCCCAACTCCTTTTCCTTCTGATGTTGTCACCTTCGGACTCATAGTTGAATCCATAAAAAAACTTGGGGGTGCGTTAGATGAGGTTAGGGTATGCTAATAGAATTCTTACAATTTCTCCCATTATTTACTAGAAAAATAAGGTGCAATATTTTATCAATAAATCTACCATGATGATTTTCAGAGCAGATCATGGAAAGCTTATCAATTGGGCTATAATTATGTATTTTCAATTGGTCAAGGAATTGATCATATGGGAAAAGTGTTAGAAAAACATGATTAAAATAACATCCAAAAGGGAACCAAAAAAGGATGAATGCCATTTTACTATTGTCCTAAAACTTCTATTTCAGAAATGGTTTCCACTAGAAGGAATAAAGCCACAAGAGTAGAAGTAGATAAAGCAACCACAAGAGGACATGAGAAGGAAGGATACTTTGAGGGAAAGGTTTATTAAAAACAAGAGACCTTTGAACCCTACATGTATTTCTCCTAAAAAGGAGAAACAACAAAAGACTAAGACGACTAGAAGAGCAGTTCTGATGTTTCAATTTGATGATGATGGGGAGAGGGAAACTTTGCAAAAGAGGCAGAGAAGACAAGAGGATATTATAATGAAGGGCAATATTAATCTTCAACAAGCAACAAAATTGTTGAGAAAACAACAACAGTAACATTAGAGACAAAAGGAAAAATCCATATCTCCTAAGTCTAATCTAAAGACCATAGATCTCTCCCAAGTAGGAACAAATATTAGATGGTAGGAACATCATAGATGGCTTAAGAAGGATCCAAAATCTCAAGCTCAACAGCCAACAGAAGAACAAATACAAAACTTGGACCTAGATCCAACAAAAGTGTAACAATTTATTCTAATACCATAGAATAATGAAGGTATACTACCTTCAAGACCAAGTTCTGTAATAGGCATAAATGTATTTGGAGAAATGTGGATTACACACATAAGCCTATGTTCTTCAAGTACAAGTTCCAAGGATTAGACTCCTAGGTTTCATACACCAGAGTTTATTCAAGGGCTAGAAGCAAACTTGGATGAACATAGGAAAGTTGCTACTATGTTTCAACAAGCAGTAGAATACAATGTATAAATGACTAATATTGTACTTAGAATTGTTGATATGGAAATTAAAAAATAAGCTGATTATAGAAAAGAAGGACAAATATGTTCAAAATCTACAAGGGGCTTTGGAGAAGGAGTAGAAGCTCAAACTAGAATTACAGGATAATAACAATGAAAATAGTTAGGTATTGGTAAAATTGCAAGCAACTAGATAGAAGAAAAATAACATGGAAAAACACAACAAGGATTTGGAAAACATCAAAGTGGAAAGGGATTATCTGCAAGCAACTTTAAAAGAGGCAGATGCCAATTTTTGGAACTTGAAGTAGAGAAGGATATTTTGAGTGTAGAGCACAACAAACTACAAACCCTAAACCCACACCAAACCCGAAAGGATATGGACCAAATTCTTTTAAAGTAATAGAAGGAGTTGGAGGAGTTCAGAATGGACAATGGTAATGTACATCAAGCCAAGAATGACATACAAAGGTAATCTAACCAGAGGCATGCACATATGGATAGAAATTTGTAGAAGCAGATGCCCTTTAATGAAAAGTTATAAAAATTTCTAGAAGAGACCCAAAGAGTAAAACCTTTCAATTATGATAGTGTTTGAAGAGAAAATAGTGAATTCAAGAAGCATAATACTTTGCTTTAGGTAAAATTCAAGGCATTATCAATGGAGGAAAAATATGCAAATATGTGGTGGGATGTGGTGCAGGATACTATCTAGAAAGATATTGGAAAGGTTTGTAAAAGGTATGAGAAAAATGAAAGGTTGTACATGCACATGATATCTTAGATGGAAAAAATCATGCCATCATTTGAGTATGAACCTCTAGTCCTCTCTCTAGAACTAGAAACTTCATATGAAGAAGAAGACAAAGGAAATATTGATGGTGTAGGACCATCAAGTATAAGAACAAAAAAGGAAAAACCAGCAAACCTCAGACAAAGGAAGCATAGTCCCCAAAGTGAGGTTGGTGGTATGACATATACATCAGAACAAACTCTATAACCAATATAATTTATTTTACAAGAAGCTAGTTCTCAAGAATATGCATCTACAACCATAGAAATAGGGGCACAAATAGAAACTAAAAAATAGATAAGTTAGGAAAATTAATAAGATTAGATTACATCAAAGCTGCAATAGTAAGAGCTGACTCAGATTACATTAGATTTGCAATCATATTAGTAGCCACAAATGACATTAGAATCGTTGTCATAGGAACAGACATCAACACATTATCAAACAATTGCATAATTATCAACAAAGGAATTAAAAGAACAACAACAAACTATTTATACAACAAAGAGTCAGACATTATTTCAATTTGAAGTACGGCAACCACATACAGAGTAGGTTGTACATATATTTTACAATATAGTGTAACAAAAGCAACATTAGATTTCTAAATCACAAGATCGAAAACATCAAATTTAGCTTTTTTAACATATTTTTTGTCCAAAATTCCAAGATGTAATTCAGAGTACGGGTGGGGTAATGTTAAGGGAGTAATTATTCATGGTAATAGTTGGTTAGTATATTTTTACTTACCTAGTTACTGGAATTATTAACTAGATTACATAACTTTTGTCACCATTTGAATTTGAATAGATCATCGGATTTGTTTTTTCAGATGGATATATCCTGGAAAAAGGAAGATAGAATAAATAGATTCATTGTAGAACATTGAGTTTTGTGGGAGTATGAAACAAGAGCATTTTGTTTTTGAGAAAAGCTTCATTTCCATAGCCAAATTTGTTGTTTTGATGTTTTTATCATACTTTCATTACTAGATTTTAATTTTCAAACTAGATATGAATAGATTTGAATAACAAATTTTATTAATATTAAATTTTTGTATTTACCATTTTTCATCCATTTTGATTACATCCATGTCCACATGGCAAAATAGTTTGTCATGTCATTTTAAAATATATATCTTACATGGCAAGGAATATTCTAAGAATATGTTGTCCACATCATCAATATATTCTTTAAAAGATTCTATCATGCTCACAAAGTAACGTCGTTGACATAGAGTCACTAGACTATGCTACAATGGTTGATATCTCTTTAACCACCCTTTTTGTCATAGTAATTACAACAATAACAACTTCATAAGAGGAGGGAAATAATACATAGGCCATTACAAAACTAGAACAACAAGAATAACTACAGCAAATTTATCCGACCAAGGAAATTCATATAATGGAGGATAAGTAGTCTATAGAACCATAGAGTACAGGTGCAGAACAAACAACTATAAAGTAAATAGGAATAAGGCATGGTTTATTTTGTAGATTTTGGGTTCTTTTTGTCTAAATATTTTAAACAAGATTTTGAGGATGGAATCCAAAGTACGAGGGGGGTAAAGTTAAAAGTAAGATTATACTATAGTAATCATACTAGATAAACATAGGGAATAGGCATTGTGAGGTTTATTCTCATACATGCTTGATAGGGTAGATTCAATAAGTATAGGTTAGGTGAGAATAAGACTACTAAAGTGGAGTTCAAATGATGTTTTAGGTGGGAAAGTTGAAGATTAAGGAAGCTTTAAATTTTTGGGGGGGGGACTTCAATCTTAACTAGTTTTTTTGGGGATGTTCAATATGGGGAAATATAAAGAAGATAAGGAAGATAACAAGAGTTATGGAAAGAACAATTTTGAGGATACATAGAGTTGATGAACTATGATCTAGGATCTTTTTTTTTGTAATTTTTTACAAGATCTATTTTTTTTTTCCTCATATCAATATGAAAAATAAATTGTGGTAGAATTGTGACAAATTCATAACTATGCAAATATTTGGGATGTGAGAAATGTTGTTGTTGAAACATTTTAAATTATGTGTGGATTTATAATACATATTTTGTATGACTGAAACTAAATATGTACAAGAACAGAAAATTGCAATTGAATCAGAATTAAAATATTAGGATTTATCAGCCTTTGTCCTTGATAAACACATGTGATGACTTCATTTTATTTGACTACTTATATTAATTGTCAATCACAATTTAAAAACCTATCCACTGTAAGAAAAACTTAAATTTGCAATTGGTGTTTCTAATTATTTTTTAATTATAAGCGACATTTTGTGACAAAAAGCCTTTTAATCCCCTAAAACTAATCATAGGTGCAAATTAATCACAAATTTGATGACATTATAATGATGTCATCAATGTTTGGATGAAGGTACAAAATATGAATACGATTTCATCCACCATATGGAATACCATATGTGTATGGGCATCTATAATTAAGGTGCAACTATTTTGGTGGCATCCAAAATCACACCACTTGTTGGAATTTAATTTTGACATGTGGCAACATTTGGTTAATTAACCCATTATGATTTCTAGAATAATTTAAGATGACAAATTCATATGTTTGATTGGTCTTAGATTGTGTCACGTGGTGTAATTATAAATTGTCACATGACATATTACACAATGATGTTAAGAAGCGAGCTTGTGAGCATGAGTGTCAACTTGTGAACATGAGCCTATGAGCATGAACGAATATATTTGGTATATTTTGATTACAAGGATAAAATTTTCTTAAAGTATCCCTATGCCATGTAGGAATGATGTGGAAAATATTTTTCCACATGTACATGGATGAAAGTCATAAAATGGATGAAAGTTTAGATGAAAATTGAACATCAATGAATTTTTTGGATGATAATTACAAGTAAAAGAATTTTTTGGATGAATGGATGAAATTCATTCCAAATGAATTATGTCAAATGAAAACCACATGTACATGGATGACATTTCCAAATACATGAAATATTTGGATGAACATGGAGCATAAATGAACTTTTGGATGATAATTGGAAGTAAACAAATTGTTTGGATGAAACTTCCAATTGATTGAATGCATGAATGAAAGTAATTCCATAACAGTTATGACGAATGGAAATTACTAGACTCACATAATTTTCATGTCCAATTTCATCCCAAAAAAAAGGTGTCAAAGGACATGAAACTCGAAGGAACTACATTACGATGCAAAAGGGTGAAATAATAACTTGTGTAAATTAAGTTAAATCACATAGCAAGTTAGGGGTAGGATGTCCACATAATGATGGAATGGGAAAATGCTTGAGAAATTAGTGAATATTAACTACACACATCATGGTGAAAAATATTTTTGTTTTTGCAACAAAATGCATTCCAAAAGAACAAAACCCATAATAGTCCTATTTAACAACTATCTAATGACATTACAACCTAATTTTCTATAGGACTTTGGCATAATATAATAATTTATGAACCTCATTCTAGTTCTAGGATTGATAGTGGATAAATGGTTTTTTAATCCCAACGTACATGGCATATTGCAAAATGTAATACAAGTGTTTACATGGCACCCACAGCCCTCATTTGCCAAGAGACCCATAAATCATGGAAGAAAAATCCATGTAATTACAAGACGAGTAATCAATAATCATTACCTCATATTGCTTATGGTTTTTTGGTGGTCCTGAAAGGAGGTGGTGAATCTGTCCATATCCTAAAGGAGGAATGTTTGAAGGAATTAATAATGTGGCTTCAAGAGTTTGTCCCACCTCCCACTTGTTTTCTTACAAAATGGATAGTTTGAATGTGCTAAGACGACAAGTCTTTTTCCCATTCCTTGTTTTGGGCCAAGCATTTGGATCCAATGGCTTATAGGCATGGGTAGAAAGACCATCACCAAAGAGATTCGGATGGGCACATGCAGAAGGGTGCTTCACAAGTGCAAAATTGTCATCTCCAACCTAATTAACAAGGGGACATATTGGCTTCTCCGAGAGCAAAAAATTAGCCTCCTCAAATGCCACCACCTCAATTTGAATGAGATTTGTCCTTGCTTGCACATGCCATAAGGAAGGCAAGGTTGGCCTATCAAGTGCATATTTCTTGTTTGTCCCTCCCACACAACGTAGAAGGTCATCATGATAAAACCAAAACTTATGTAATTCAATTGATAGATGGAAAATTTGCCTTGCATTTAGTTGATTAAAACATTTCCTCACCTTCCAAATGTGGTATTCTAATGAAAAGACTAGAGGTTGAGGTCTAGGTGGCAACTACAGCAACAATTTGGACTAGGTCCCCAAATTAACTAGCCCTACACAAGTGTAATTCATTCTTGTCCAAACCAACCCCAAATGCACCTCCTTGTAAGAAGGCATAATACAATGAAGATTGTTTGAATGCTTGCACATAATCATCAGGTGTTGCAGCAAAAAGGCAAGCACCCTTGTTGCCATATTGTTGGAGCCAAATGTTATGAATCATCTCATATAAGTTATAAGTTAGCATATCAGCTTCTTCCTCTAAAAAGAATTTCTATAATCACATAAAAGGAATGAAGTTAGAATTCAGGAAGGATAGATGGAAAATAAAATTTCAATAAAATAATTTGAAGAACTTACATTTATTTTGGAAGAACTTACATTTAACATGAAGCCTCCCCATTGTCGCACACAAAAGTGCCAAAAGCCAACACTAGTAGAAAACCCTTGCTTTTGCAACTATGTTTTCAACTACTATTCAATTACAAACAAAATCAAAAACTACACATATAGTTGCAGTTTTTTTTTGCAACTTGGAAATATTTTTTGCAATTGCTAACCAATAATGTTGAAAAGTACAAGTCGAAAGTGAAATTACAGTCGAAAGTGTATGCCACATGTCAACACCATAGTAATAGCCATTACGTCCTACTACTTGTCAATTTAGTTGAAATTTTTTTACCAATATAGTTGAGGGATGTTGTCAATTACATTCGACTATGGATGAACTTCATCCGTTAACTAAACATGATAGTAACCAAAAATATAATTATAATTTCAATTAGGTTGTAACTATGTAAGTTGAACATTTCAATTATGTTGCAACTATATAAATCAAACATTTGGCTAGTGGTTTGGTGACACATGGCACACTCACAATGTTGACATGTGGCACATTCATAAAATGTGGGGTCAATGATAGTCAAATGACATGTGGCATGTTCACAAATTTTGGGGTCAACAAATAATTAAATGACCGGTGGCACATCCACATCAATAGTTTAGGCCACATGGTGCCTAAGCATAGGCTAGGTCTAAAGTTAGGCACCTAGATTAAACCTAATCATAGGCCATTAAATTTAGGCTTAAGTTAGGGCTAGATTTAGGCACCTATGTTAGGCCTCGACCTAAACCACATGGCAATTAATAAATGAAATCCTATTTCATTTTGTTTAACCTTTAGGGTTGAACCTTTTTGATTGGCTCATCCCAAATGGTTATTAGATTTTCATGTTTATTGTGTTCTCCAACAATCCTAGTGCATTCCTTTATATAGTTTGGAGTCATGGAACGAACACCAAACAATATGGGATAAAGATTTTAGTTGTGACCTCGGGTAAACACACCTATCACCAAACACTTAACAATATTGGATCATTATAACCCTCTTGTTCATGGTATGTTCCTTTTGAAACTTAAAACAATTTTGTAATCCTCCACCTAATGTATCTAAATTTGTAAAAAACGCTACAATATAATGGAAAATGAGCAAAATATGCCCTTTCAAAGTGAAGGGGGTTATGCTTTGGATTTTTTCATAAATGTTTAGTATGATTTTGAAACTTAAGCTTTTCAACTATTATTTTTCTATTTTTCACTGTAAACAAATTTTATAGATTTTGAGATAATGCATTTGTAGCCTTTGAAATCTTTCAAAATGAATGAGAAATGAACAAGATATAGTTACTAGAAGTAAAAGGGGTATAGAGACAAAATTTGAGACAAAATGTCACTGTTTCTCTTCCTATGTTCTTTGCTTTGTTCCTTTGCTTTTGATATTCAAAGAGCATTTGTAGCTCTTTGTTTTGCACTTCCAATGACATAGAAAAGGTTTAATTTGGTGTTGAAATGAAGGAAAACTCAAAAGTGTTTGGTGATAGAGTACCATTCGTTGTCTACCCTAGTTATAACCCAGTTGCAACTTAATTGTAACTCAAATAGTTGTAATCTAGTTGTACAAGTTAGTTTAAACTTAGTTAGGCCTAGACCTAAACTAATAATCTACTTAACCTAAGTCTAACTACTTACCTTAATTACTTATAGTAATTATTCATAAACTATTTTAAACTATATAATTGTATAATTAAAAAATTAAACATATTATCATCATTTATTAAATAATATGGTGATTATTTTTTGTTTAAAAATTAGCAATTAAATTTATTTATTTGTAAAATAATTAATTATCACTGAATATTTTTTAAAACTTGAAATTCATTATAAATTTTTATTAACATTTCATTAAACAAATAATTAATTCAAATATAAATATTCAATAATAAAATTTAGATGATAGTTTAATTACAATAATTATTATAATATTTTGATAATTAATAATTGATTACAATTACAACAACAACATTAATAGTAATATTGTAGCTAGTAATTGGGTTAGGCTAGTTATTTAATTATTTTTATTTGTATTTTTATCTAACTTCTTGGAGCTATTAAATGAATTAATATAATAAAATTTTAAATTTAAAAATATTATAGTAGTGTTAAATAACAATAATTTCTGAAATTATATGATAATTTATTAAGTATCTCTATTAAGTATTCTAAAATTTTATAATTTAATCATAAATAAATAAATAAATAAGGAATTTGAATAAATGAAGAAATTATTGGAACTAATAGTGAAAATTAGAATAAAAATTAAATTCTAAAATATATTAATTATGCGTCATTGCATGATATGTTGTAAACTGAAATTGAATCTACGTGGAAATAATAAATGACACATGTATTGAACATATTCCAAAAAAATGTTACTTAAATATCCTTATTTGGTATGTTGTAAACTAAAATTGAATCTACATGGAAATAATAAATCACACATGTATTGAACATATTCCAAAAAAATATTACTTAAATATCCTTAATTACTTGATATGTTGTAAACTAAAATTGAATCTACATGGAAATAATAAATCACACATGTATTGAACATATTCCCCAAAAAATTACTTAAATATCCTTAATTATTTGGTATATTGTAAACTAAAATTGAATCTACATGGAAATAATAAATCACACATGTATTGAACATATTCCAAAAAACATTACTTAAATATCCTTAATTATTTGGTATGTTGTAAATTAAAATTGAATTTACATAGAAATCATAAATTATGCATGTGTTGAACATACACATTATTAAGTTGACTTATATTTCAGAATTCCTTTCAATTTTATTTTCAAATTAAAGTGTAATATTTATATGCACAAAAAAATTCATCATACATGCTATCAACTCATGTATACAAAAAACATTTACATGTACCTTAATAATTAATGAATCTTTATTGAAATTCTAAAAATATATTTAGACATCGTACATATAAAAATGAATAAACATCAAACTTCCACAAAATTATGAATTATGTATCATTACTTGATTTGTTGTAAATTAACATTTGATTTACAAAGAAATAATAAATTACACATATTGAACTTACATTATTACAAACTCATATTTCAAAATTTCGTTAAATTTTATTTTGAAATTAAAATTTAATATTTAAATGCACAAAAAATATTTGCATCATACATAAACATTCATTTGCACAAATAGAATTTACATGTAATTTAGTGTTTAATGAATTTTTATTGCAATTTAAAGCAAATAGTGATATGTCATGTCTATAAAGATTAATAAACATTAGAGTTCCACAAAAAATATTAATTATGTATCATTATTTGATATGTTGTAAACTAAAATCCAATTTACATATAAATAATAATTAGGTGTATTGAACATGCACATTATTACAATTTTATATTTCAGAATTTCCTTCAATCAAATTTTATTAATTGTGTGCACAAAAAATATTTACGTCATCCATAACCATTCATTTTATACAAAGATAACCTACACATAATTTAATCTATTAATGAAGGCAAGTAGTTTGTTTTGTTTTATTCTATCATGTTGAAATTTCCCACACCAAATTACTTCATATAATGCTATTGATATCTTTGAAAGCCTAACAATGAATAGGGGTGCACTAACTTGGGTTGAAATTTTTTGGAGCTATAATGCAAAGGTTATTGATTATTGAACCATTTTCTTAATAAAATTTAATAAAATCATAAATATAAATTTTACTTGAATCCAAAGGTGTACTTGGTGTTGTGGGAAAGTAATTGCTGAGTTAGATTTAATGAAACTTATTTCATAATTTCCATACTTAAGGTGTGGAAAATATGGGATTTTGAGTGAATTTTTTGGTTGAAAATTCAAACAAATTACAACAAATTGGGTTTAAAAGGGAAAATGAGTTGAGTGTGTTCACACTTGGGGCCAACAACACATGTTACCTTATTTATCCATGAAGGAAGGTAGTTTGTTTTGTTTTGTCATAATGATATCTCCCAATCTACGATGTCTTAGGTTATGATATGGAACTTATCATCAAAAAGTTCTCAATGAATAGGGGTGCAATGACTTGGTTTAAAATGTTTGGAGCTACAATATGGAATCTATTAATTACTAAACCATTTTTTCATTGAAGTTTTTGAAAAACCAAGATTGAAAATTATATTGGAATTTGGGGGCATTTTTGGTATTGTTGGAAAGCCCTCACCAAGTTTGATTTAATAAAGTTGATTTCGTAATTTTGAGACCTAAAATGTGAACAATATTATTGAATTTTTGGTGGGTATGTATTGTTGTTGGAAATTCAAACAAATTGCAAAAAGGGGTTTGGAAGGAAAATTCAATTGAATTCATTCAAACTTGGGCCAATGACATAAGGTACATTAGTGTTTAATGAGTTTTTATCATAATTTTAAACAAATATTAAGATATCATGTGTATAAAAATGAATAAACATTATAGTTGCACAATATTATTAATTATGTATCATTACTTGATATGTTGTAATGATCTACATAGAAACAATAAATACATGTGTATTGAACATAAACATTAGTACTAAAATATTTTAAATATTTTAAAATTTTGTTTTTATGTTAAATTTTAATATTTATATGCACAAAAAAAACTATTCATTTATACAAATAAAATTTACATATAACTTAATGTAATCATAATTTAAAATAAATATTACAATATTATATGTATATAATTAAAGTTACTATTAGTTGTTTAACCTAATTGAAAGAGATAGTTGTAAACAAAATTGTGTTTCATCCATCCTCTAGTACATTTTATCATCCAAAATAGTTGAACATTACTCAATGTCTTGACTGTGTGCCAACTAAGAACCTTAGATGCCAAAAATATTTCAAAAATGACCCCTTAGTTGAAACATGTTTCACATTGTTTATCAACATAGTTGGAAGTTTGACTTGGAGACATTATTAATGTTAGGAATATTTGGCAAATGACCATGTAGTTGAAAAATGCTTTCAACTATATACCGATATAGTAAACGAATAACCTTAATTAGTAATGGCCATAATTTTATTTAAATATTAAAAAAATCCAATTGAAACATAATTACAAATGTCACATAGTTGAAAACTTTTGGTTTAAAAAGGGGAGTTTTCTATTAGTGCAAGCCAATTGTTGAGCTCATGAATGGTGCCCTCGCTTGTAGCTCCAAACGAGTACCACCAAGATTGAATGGTAGCATATTAAAGGTCAACTTCTTCGAAGGACATGGCTTTTTTGTATTCATGACATCTAAGGCTTTGTGTCGATCATGGAACTCTAGTGTAGTCAGCTACTTGGTGTGTTTGTCCAAAGATTGAGTCCAATGGAAAAACTAGGTCTGCTTTTTGTTAACCATCTTGACTGGAGGATCTCTAGTCCCATAAATAATGCAAACAACATTCTAATTTGCTTGTGCACCATCCGCCATGAACCCCTTGAAAATGGGCGTACCCAACCCATTTTTCTCAACAATTGTGTTTAGCTTCCTCCACAAAATGCATTGCGCTTCTATGTCCTTGGATTGCATGTCACATATCATGATCATCATGACCTTACAATAGAATATGTCATAAATGTGACATGCCATGGTTGTCCATCCTTGAACACACTTTACGTGATCAAACATCATCCATGCATTTTGTAGATCATCACTTGGTTGCATTCGCTGAACCAAATCCAAATCCAAATGCAATTCCATTGATGGACATCTTGAACAAATAAACTTTCTGCCCATCATGTTGACACATGATTGAACATCGTCCATGAATTTTGTAGATCATCATTTGGTTGCATTCGCTGAACTAAATCAAATCCGAATGCAACTCTATCGATGGACATCTTGAACAAATAAACCTTTTGCCCATCATGTTGACTAGGAAAACAACTATTTTGAATATAGTTGTAACAAGACAATGCTTTCAATTTTAGGATACAATCAATGGAGCTAGAGTTATTGGGATGATGTTTGAGTGAAGTAATGAGATTGCGTATGCTAAAGGAGCACAAAGGAGTGTACTTTAACAACATTTGATCTAGTTTTTCACCATTGAAAAACTCCATAGGACCTTGTCCATCCTCGTTGAACAAGTGACGAGAAAGAAATGTCTTGCTCACAAACAAGGTAATAGGTGAAATGGTAGCATTTGGCGTGCAACAGACCTCATTTGCAACCATGTTCTTCATCTCCTGGAAGGATTTTCCACACTTATCATCTACAACAGGATGGGCATGGGTGCCCAAGTGGATCGTGGCTTTGGAAAGATTTGGAAACTTGTGAACAACATAATATATTCTACAATTGCGAGTTTGTAGACAGGTGGGAGAAAAATCGCAAAACTTATAGTTGATGGTACAAATTAGGGATTTCACAAGACATTACCCAAATATCATAAGCTAGGAACTATCCCCATTCCAAGAAACTTCATTGTGCATAAAAGAATGCTAAAACAAAGGACAATAATCATTCTAACAACACAAATATCCAAGGCATTTTGTCGTTGTAAAGCTTAATCTAAATGAATTTTTAATATTATTGGTCTACAACTTGCATTAAGCATGACCATTGACCTTTTTGTCCATACCTTGTAATTGTCTGGATTGTCCCAATGGATGATGAATAAGAGGAAGCTAAAATATTATCACCATTAAATTTAGTGGGAAGATAATTCACAAACTCAATTATGATGGCCATGTAGTCATGGGACTTCAATTCAAAACAAGTACGCGGAATCAAAGACATTACCTTTAATGAATCAACAATGATAGAGAAACAGCCGCTTGCGACACTTCCAATCGTAGAGGTTGCACCTTGTCAGCTTGCGAATTCAACAACAACACTTCCACTTGAAGAACCTACTCTTTGTTAGTTTACAAATTCATTGAAATAGGGACAACAACATCAGGAGGGGAAAGGTTATCTTTGTCAAAAGAATCACAAAGATTGATAAACGATGATTGCATAATCGAGACAAAAAACTTCAAGTTGTGAGAAACTGTAATGGGCTCTTCCTTCATTAAGACGTTTTCTGCTGCAATGTTGGCCACTGATGCAGTTATGCCCCATGTTACAACAATATCTTGAGAATTGTTAAGCACATTTTTGCCAACAATTCGATACCTACCATCAATGACAATCCAAAACACCCTCCAAGGTTCACATTCGAAACTTGGTAAAAAAAACTTAAAATGATGTTGTTGTCCCCGTAAGAAACATTTAAAAAACATATGTAGATCCTTGTTGAAAAGCAAACATTGCATAGAACACATTTTCAATCACTTATACAACTCCAAAATAAAAAACCAAGAGGGTAAGATGTGGCTTCCCCACAACATGGAAAATAGCCATCGAAATTAAAAGAGAATGTAATCAATGAGATAAATCTAACAACAAATTTCACAATTAGACAACAGAAAATGCCATTGCATCAATAACTCAATTTGAAAGAAAGATGAGGAACTAGAACTCGAAAATCCAATGCAAGAGACAAAAATATAGAATCAAATCAAAACAAGATAAAATATGCAAAAAAGTAGACATCTCCATTTTAACCCTACGCTACTCATATAACTACCATAAAGTAGCATCACATTAGGTGAAAGTATGTGTCAAGTAGCATTATTTTGCTCTATTAAATTTATAATAGTTTAATTCTAAAAAAATGAAAAAAATGAATTTTAAAAATAAATAAAAAATACATTTGAAACCAACTGAAAAATATGTGTTCAAACCTACTTTTTGGTTAGAAAATTTAATGAAATTGATATGTCATAAGTTAGGAAATGAAAATCAACATATTTTTTAGCAAATCATTAAAAAAAAATCTATTTCCTTTTTGTAAGAACCTACTTTCACCCATTTAAAACCAAAAGCCCATAGTAAAAAATAGATGTCAAAAGTTACTTGTATTTTGAAAACCTACTTAAAACCTATTTTTACAATTTGAAATATGAAAATCAATGCACATTAGTGTAATCATATATTATATTTAATCATTGAAATAAAAGCATTCAATGTTCCACAATTCTATAATGGGTTTTATTGTTATTTAAAATCTATTTGTTCCAATTTTGACAAGGTAATCAAGTTGTTCATTTTATCTTGCTTACACCCAAGCATACTATTAGTAAAATGCAAGGATGAGCAACAATCTCCAATGAAAAACAACAATGTGAATGGAGTAAGGAAACATATATTGGTGAAACGCATGTATTTTTCCCCTCGCATAAGTTTGAATGATATAGTTAGTAATGCAACAACAAGAATAGAACTAACAATAAATAAAAAAATGAATGATACCAATATAAAGCATATAACAAACCCAACATGGCAATAAGGGAAAAATTGAAAAGTTACATAATTATGTAAGGAAAATAATGAACCTAACGATAATACACTACACCAAAATGCATTTTAGTTCACTCTAGGTTCCATTAGATTTTGAGTGAATTTGGACATTTTTATCATGGTGAAACTAGTCAACTTCCTAGTGACTAAGGGACCAGTTGCTACGGACAATGAATTGGTCCATTAGTACTTAGTGAAACAAAATTATTTTCAAATGAAATACAAATTTACCAAGCCATTTCATTTGCTAATTAATTAACTAGGCATCATGGATTAAATTTAGATTATTTAATATTTAATGTAACATTTAATATTATTGATAATTTCATGATTTTCAACCTATGAATTATTGACACGTGTCACTACCTATGCTAGGTTTAAAATTTAGTCTAGGTAACATAAGCCATGTAATCAACCTAAATAAGCACCTATTTTAGGGAACTACATACACGAATATTTGGTCAACTCACCATTGTTGAACACAAACACATCATTTGTGAGGTTTGATCCCTTGACTTCAAATATGGAAACAATCACCCCTACCATCAAACCATTACACTTTTTGTGTGTTACATTGCATTTTATTTATCAAATACTTCATTTTAAACATTACAAAAGTATAAACTTTGAAAATTCATATCTTAATAAGATATTGTCTAAATGAAATGATTATTTTTTTTAAAAAAAATTCAATAATTTACATAATTAAATTTATTTCCTTTTGAAAGTATAAAATCATTTGAACAATTTTTTTAATATCATTATTCAATAACATTTCAATGACCATTATTTTGAAAAAAATAATTTAATAAATGGATAAATTTTTTGTTAATATAATAATACTACCTATGTTAGGTTACTTTCAACTATTTTAGGGTTTCTTTTCATTGTTCAAAGTTATCTCACCCTACATTATTTGCAACTATTTACAGTTATTTTTAGTTTTTTTTGTTATTATATGTTTTTTTTGGTTATTGCATGCTATTTCACTTTAGATTATTTGTGGCTATTGTGAGCCATGGATTATAACTCAATAATTAATTAAGCCTTAGTTCTGTAATTTTCTTTAGTACTAATGATTGGAATGCTTATAAACCTCCAAGTAGTGATTATTAATAGTTGAATCAGCCCTTGTGATATTTCCAGGCATATAATACTTTCTTTATTTCAGTTGATGTAATGCTTAATCAGTTAAGCACCTAGTAAACCTTTTAGAGTACATTATCCCTTTTATGTTGAAAAGAAGGGAAAGGGGATGTAGAATTAGATGTGATTTATTGATAGATAGGAAATACAAGCCCATAATTAACATTAGCATTTCGCCATGACAAGGTTAAGTTAGTCTGTAGAAGAATCTTCAAGCACTATTGATGTACTTGTAAGATTGTTAGGATGTAGTCCTAGTACATCTTTATTTAATTTCACTTCTATCAGACTTCTAAATAGAATCAATTCAAACTTAAGTATTAAACACTTCCGCCTGAGTAGCCTTAGGTGAATTACAATTGAATAACTGACTTAAAGGATAGATTACAGTTGTAAAAAATCTAGGATGCGACGAATGGTGCAAGCGAGGTACTCGGCTCGATGCTCCAGGGGAAGTGGGTTGATCGGGTCGTAGCCAACGATAATGGCCATCACCGGGAACCCACGTTCGACAATGGAAACGGACATCATCATCTTCGCACTCGCACTCTTCAAATCTTTCTGGCGCGGCTCCACGAGCAGGAACAAACTCTAAATAAATTGCTAAAGCACGTGGGTTAAGAGACAATCGACGATCCCATACCGAACGAGCGACTTGAGTGCGCACCACTCTCCTGGGCGGTTCTTCTTCGCGCGACCGTTGAGAAACATTCAAATCAAGCGATGCTTCTTCAAGTTCTTCTTGTTGTACGGGTGCGATGGAGGATTTGAAGGCGTAGCATCATCGTCCGCCATGACTAGTTGCGCCTGCATCAACAAAAAAAACCAAGAAGGTGCAAACAAGGTGGTACTTGCGTTCAAAAAGGGTCGAGGCCTTTTTATTTAACAAATTAGGGTAGGCGTAAAGTGTGGGAGTGACGGTGGAACCTCATCAAAACTCGAACACCTTAGATCTAAGGGATTTATCAAACCCTAAATTCAACGGTGGATCTAAAAGTGTGTGAGAGTTTTCTTTTGTGATGCAAATTGTAATTTCAATTTACTATGTACTACATAGTTAATTAGTGCATAGTAAAGTAAATAGGTAGGGAATATCAAGGAGTAAATATTACACGAAAATGTTACTTCAACCATTGAATTAGTCAAGTAAGAACTCAAGGACTCTTCCTTGTTACTATCGATAATTTATCCTAATAGTTAGTTACTTGAAGTAATTAGGATGAAGAAGTAGGATGTGAGGGTCAACGGACGGAAAAGATAAGGATCAAGCAAGAGACCTCATCAAGATATCCAAGATAAGGGGGAGAATGGATCCTCCAATCCCATTAGTCATGAGGATTGTTATCCTCTTTGATTAGAGGATGAAATATCTTTTGTGTTCCATTGGGCCCAAGGATTCTCATCCTAATTTCAATTGGATGGCCATTCATTCTCAAATTTTCATTGGCCCTTGAAGGATGAGGAGGCCATTGATTGGTGCAAAAGGATTTCAAAGCTTTCATTGGACAAGGGGAACAAGCTCAAGGAAGGTCATGGAGGTTTACCAAGCAAAAAAACATTGTGTGTATGGAGAAGGAAGAAGAAGGAAGAGGAGAATGAAGTGTGAGAGGTTGTTAGTTCTTGTGTGTGGAGGTGTTCATGGAAAGGTTATGAAAAAAATGAAGTATGGAATGGAGTTGTGTGTAGCAAGTCATCGTAGTGAAACCTCTGGACTTTAGTTTAATTAATTTTTTCTCTCAAATTCACCGTTGGATTTGTTTCAAAATTAGATCAGTGTTAGTTCAAAAGGTGTAAAAGCTCCTCCCAAAAATTCAGCATCATCGGTTTTGTTGTGAAGGAGTTACAGTTGTTGAAAGTAGAGGGTGTTGAAGTGGGTTTCATGGAATGATTTCCATGGGGAAGCCTCTGGACTTTGGTTTAATTAATTGTTTCTCTCAAATTCACCATTGGATTTGTCTCAAAATTAGATCAGTCTTAGTTCAGAAGGTGTAAAAGATCCTCCCAAAAATTCAGCGTCATCGGTTTTGTTGTAAGGGAGTTACAGTTGTTGAAAGTAGAGGGTGTTGAAGTGGGTTTCATGGAATGATTTCCATGGGGAAGCCTCTGGACTTTTGGTTTAATTAATTTTTTTCCTCAAATCCACCGTTGGATTTGTTTCAAAATTAGATCAGTTTTAGATTGAAATGTGTAGAAGCTTCTCTCAAAAATTTAGCGTCATCGGTTTTGTTGTGAAGGAGTTACATTTGTGGAAGTATAGGAGGTTGAGTTGTTGTTTTTTCCCTCAATCTAAACAAGTGGTTTTTAGTTTCGGGCTTAACTTTTGGTCAAAGACATAAATAAAATAAAATAAAATCATGAGATTTGGACACAACGCATTAATTTTTTAGTAAATTTCATTACTTACCTCGAACCACCTAACTCGTTAGACTTTAACTACATAGTAGTTCCACTTCTAACCGGGTTTTTGTGAGTGCATATTTTAGTGGTGGAAGTGTGCAAGAAATCCTCACAGTATCCTCTATGGTGTAAAATGAAAATGTGAATACACCTCTAGTACTTTATTCCTAAATTGAATGGATGGATGAATATGTCGACTCTATGGTCCCAATTGACTTCCCAACTCCATGCCTCTCAATCTATTTTGGATTATAAGAATTCATAAATTTTGCTCCTATAATTGATCCATTAATGCTTTTGCCACATTCTATAACTCTGTATGTCTAGCAATGTCTATTCTAGTGTGAAAAAACACTAAAGGACAATCCATGATGGCATGTCCTTCTTCCTCACAAAATGCACAAACTTTTGAAAGTAATCTGGCTACTTTCAAATCCACAAATTCATGATCTTTGGTTCTGACTATGTACATTATTTGATCCAACTCTAGATTTCATTGAGGTGAGTATGACTATGGGACTTCATCCAAGACATTCACCTGTGCCTCACAATAAGTCAAGGGAAATTTGTCTAAGGCCCATAACCACTTGTAAACCTATAGCTTAAAACTAGAGACAGTGTAGAAAATTTTGAAAAATCGTGACAAAGAATTAATCACAATCAAGGGGTAATTGAGTAAGGTCCAACATGAGAACTAGAACTTGTCCAATAAGTTGAAAGAAGCAAAACAAGTTGTTAGGAAAACTGAAAACCTACAATAAGAATATGTCAAATTCAATTAACTCAATAGGAAAAATCACAATGATTTGAAGTGACTCCAAGTTGATTTGAAGCAAATGACACAAGACTATGTTAAAATGGAAGAGTACAATATGCAACAATAGAGTATCATAACCACTTTGGAACAAACCTATCAAGACTTCATAGATCAACAAGTAATTGCTCACATAAAGTTTGAAATGGAAAAACAAAGTTTAATTGCCCAAATTCAAGATTAGAAAGGTTAATATGAAATAGCCAAGGTACAATTGCATAAACCCAACCCCATTCAACCTATTAAAATGAATAACAGGTTCAAGGAGTTTGAAGAGTTATTGTTGGACAATACACTATTCAAAGGGCAAAATCAAACCTTGGGAGATAGAAACCCCAAGTGGAAGGAATGGTGGTAAACTATTCAAGAGTTCACAAAGGAATAGATTCAAAAAAGTATGGAACTAACCCACTCTAATGAACAAAATTACCAACCGGAGTTGCATGCATACCGAATTGTTTTCGTTAATTTCAAGTATGAACCCCCTAGTTTCATATTTGCGGAGATTGGAACCAGTAATATAGTTCCAACAACGCCATCTATGGTACAACATGTTGTCATTACCAAACCAATTAGCCCACTAAAAGGTGGAACAAGTTTAGAAAGCATATCCTTACCTATTTAGACTTTTACCATACTTGTTCAAGTTGCCATTGTTATTAATGAACTTGTGAGAGGTAATGAAAGATCTACTAAAGAACTTGAACTTGTTGATTCTTCATTCAATGTATTAGATAGTAGAGTAGAATCTTTGGAGTTTTTATCTATTAGTTTACCTTTAACCCCACACCAAATAGTTATAGGTTAGGAGATTATTTTAATTTCAAATACCTTGCATGCTTCAAAGGTATTCACAACACCCATAACAACCTTTGAAGAAACACATGATCAACAAAAGATTGTAGTGCTAATAGGTCTTCAAATTTTGAGTAAAATTGAACCTTTAGAGGAAGTGGGTGTTGAACCTATCAAAGGAGCCATTAACTAACCAATTGCAGAAGACCAAGATAACTTAGGACTTTGAGCTAACATTTTAAGGACGAAATGTAGTTTTCAAGGGGGGATAATGTTACCCAAATTTAGCAACAAATGATTAATAGGTTGAAAATGTAAGCATGTTATTAAACTTAACATGTGACTTAACATGTTATTAACCTAACATGTAGCATTAACCTAACTAGTTACTAAACTTGGTAGGTAATATTATATTGAGTTAATAAGACATGTTGACAAGTTAATCAACTAGTAGTCTGCAGAACAAGTGGCAAAACAAGTAGTTAAATAGGGTGTAGCTTTTTGAAAATTTGGAATGTTAGTTTAGGTACTGGTTATTGACTGTTTATAATGGTTAGTTATGATTATTATATTTTGAAATAACTAGTATAAGACTAGGAGGATAGACCTGTTCGATGACTTTTGATTTCATTTATGATCGTATGTTTCATTCTTTCATTTTTGGAACATGAATCATTCTTTTTCAGTCAACTTTCTTCAAGCTTTTTAGTAATTTGTGTACATGATATTTTAAGATTTGTAGTTAGTTTTAGTTTTGTTAATTTTTGCATGTGCCTATTGTTGTTTAAAGAACTTGTTGCTAGAAATTCAAAAGTTGAACAACCTTAATGGGAATAATAAACCCATTAACAATAGTGCATGAGGAACCCAAGCTTGGGTTTTTTTCCTTTTTTTTGTTGTAGGCATTGTTGAATTACTTTCAAGGCCAAGAGTAATTGGACAACACATGAGGAAGTTGAGCTCAAGCTTAGGTCCATTTTTGGACTAGACCTTGAAGTCAAATGTTTTTAAAATTCTAATCACTAACAACCTACTCTCAACCCCAAAAGTAGTTCGGTGGCACATGAAGAAGCCAAGTTCAAGTTCATGTCCCACTTCGAATTCGAGTTTGAGATCGAGTTTTTTTTTTTTTTTTTTTCCATTACAAGCATGTCCGAGTTACTTTTGTTGCCAAAAGTAGTTTGGCGATGCATAAAGAACCCAAGCTCAAGCTCAAGTCCCATTTGGGACCCAAATTTGAGCTTAGGTTATTTTTTTGATTTGTTTTGTTACAAGCTCTTTGAAGCTTTCTTGGCACTGATAATAGTTTGGTGGCATATGATGAATCGGAGTTCAAGCGCGTGTTCCATTTGGGATTTGAGCTTGAATTTGGGTTTATTTATCTATTCATTTTTGTTGTAGGCCCTACCAAACTACTCTTGGCACCAAGAATAGTTCAACAATGCATGAGGAACTTAAATTCAAGCTCAAGTCCCATTTCGGGCTTGAGCTTAAGCTTGGGGTTTTCTATTTTTTTTTGTTGTAGGCACTATCGATCTACTTTCCTCACCGAAAGTTGTTTGGGAGTGCATGAAGAACCCAAACTCAACCCAAGAAAACCAAAATACCCTTAACCCCTAAACCCCAAACCCCAAACCCTTTGAATTTGGGCTTGAACTTGAGCTCAAGTTTTTTTAAAAAGTTAGTTGCAATTGTCCTAGAACTATTATCGATGTTGAAAGTAACTCGATGACATATGATAAATTCAAGTTCAAGCTCGAAAATTTCTTTTTAATTTTTGGGGTTTTTTTTTGCAAATACATATAATTTATTCTTGACATCAACAATACCTCGATAACACATGCCAAACCTGATGTCAAGTTCAAATTTTAATTTTTGATTTTTATATTTTGGTTTTATAAAAAAATTAGTAGGTATTTATGAGCTACTTTCAATGCTAAAAGTAGTTCGGTGAGCTCAAGTTTTTTAAAAAATGATTTTTAAAAAAAAAATTTGGCAAGTACCTTTAAACTACTCTTAGTGTTGAAAATAGTTCGGTGGTGTATGCCAAACCCAAGCTCAAGTTTGAATTTTTATTTTTATTTATTGTTGCAAATACCTCTAAGCTAGTCTCGACACTAAGAGTAGGTCGGCAATGCATGACAAACCTGAACTTAAGTTCAAAATGGTTTTTTTTTTCCTATGGGTACCTCCAAGTTAGTCATAGTGCCAAGAGTATGTCAATGGTGCACGACAAACCCAAACTCAAATTCAAAAATTTTTTTGGTTTTTTTAAAACTATAATTTAGGTACATCCAAGCTAGTCTTGGTGCCAAGAGTAGGTCGTTGGTGCATGACAAATTCAAGCTCACGTTTTTAAAAAATTGGTGTTTTTTTTTAAGGTACCTCCAAGCTAGTTTTTCCATCGAAAGCAGGTCAACGACACATGACAATTCTGAGCTCAAGTTCAAAACAAATTTGGTTTTTGCATGGTCTCATTGATCTCCTCACATCCATGACAAAACTGAACAAGTAAGGTTTTCACGTTTCAATGATGTGATGAATTCTTAATGACATTCATGTATGTTTTCTTTTAAAGTTTTGATGTTCTTCATTAAAATGCAAAGGTTCATTTAAGATATTACCCTTTTTTGCAACAAAATAGTTCCATTATAATCCATTGAAGAACTTTATATTGCTTTCATATGCTAAGGCTCAAGCCCAAGTCTTGGCTCTTGGGGTTTCACTGCCTAGGGCTAGGAATCCTCTTTTGTATGATTTTGTAGTCAAAGCTTTCATAAATGATGAAGCATTAGAATGAAATAGGTTGTTTCTATGCTGAGTTCTATGTTATGAGCCTTTGTGTGGTCCTCAGGTTGGGTGGAAAGCTCTAATAAATTTGTTGTTTTCTCTTTTGGATTATTGTGTTGCACTTCCTTGTATGGCATTTCTACTTTTTTTGCTCCTTTCCAATCACCATTCAAATGTGAATGTTTTATTTTCCACTAAAACTACTTGACATTCTTTATACTACAACAACCTTTGTTTCACACATGTGGCTCTACCAAATATATGTGTGAATAAATATAATTATCTCCAATGAATATTGATGGGAAAATAACATTATTCAAAAAAATCAAAAAAATCCTTTGTTTGGTGTTATGTTGATAATGTATTTAATTTGCAAAAGGATGAATGTTTGAAAGCATATTCTTAATCAATTTAAGAGTGCAAAATTTGGCCTTACATTTTTTTCAAATTTTGATTCAAAAGATCGCAAAAACACCCTATTACATAACGACCAAAGTGTATCCTCCTATGTTTTGATTTTTATCACCCACTCTTCCCCTATTCTTGGTGTCAAGAAAAGAGGATGGAGAACAATTCAAATGCCCAAATAGATTAATTAGTGTTTCTTAGGCCCACTTTACATTAAAAGTCAGGGATAGAAAAACTTGGGGTCAATTTTGAGTTTTTTTGGGTTGCAAATTGGTCCAAATTTATTAATAAATGCTATAACATTGATGTCAAAATATTAATAAATGCAACAATATTGGATCCATAGGTTACAAATTGGCCTCCCAAGTTTGATGGTATATTTTTATTAGCCTTGGGGTTAATACAAGGCAATAAAGTTTAGCATTTATTAGTAGTTTGGGGTAGATTAAAATGTTTTTTTCTCTTTCAACCTTGACTCCGTGTGTAAAGCCCTTGGGTTTGATTTCAATTTTTGCACCAATAGAATACTGGATTTGGGTTAAACGTGGCCTTGATTCCCAATGTAAAGTAGGCCTTAGTGATGCATTCCATATTTTACAAGATACCAAGTAATGCAAACTTCCATGTTCCTATGTGAAACTCCAATACATGAATATATATCTCAAATCTAGTTATGCATCAATTATTGGATAATAACCCATACTACTAGTATGTCTACTCTTCCTTGCAACAACTGTGATATTGTATCACAATTTGTTGTGTTTTAAATAATGCCTTCATAGGAATACAAATGCATATATGTTGTTTTTTCAATTATGTATTTTCTAAACCATTCCATATCAATCTGTATGGAATTCCACAAGGAACATTATCTTGTGGTCTATTCCATGCCTTGGTTCCAAGAGGTTGTATTGAAAACAAATATCATGCAATTTTGTAAATATATACTTTGCACATATTTTTTGGGCTTCCATGAAAATTCCTTCCACTCACCATCACTGAACAATGTTTTCACATGCAATGGAAAAAAACTATGGACATCGTCCCCTTGTAAAAAACGTTGTGCCAACAAGCAAATGATTTCTTGTTTTTCTTCATGCTTGTAGCAATTGATTCTCTTTGATTAGAGCTTTATTATTAGTTAAAAATTTCCATTGTTTTCCCTAAAATAACAATTTACATATGCCAAAATTAATTCTGACTACATACACTCTGGGATGTTTCAAGCCATGGTTTTCAACAATTCAATCTACATTTAATGCTCAAAAAACCGAACTCTATAACTTTTGAAATTATTCTTTCTAATCAACAAAGCTTCACATCCAAATGGAGTTTTTCACAACTACACATTTTGGATTATAAACTATCATTACTAAAATTCCCTATTTCTTCTTACTAAAAATTTTGGTAAAAAAAGACTCATTTTGGACAAGCGTAAAAAAAACCTTTAAGTCATTTTGGACAAGTTGTTTTGAACTTATCCATTGTGATTGGGCCATGTGCTTTTTAACCAAACCTAACTTGGCATTTTTGACTAATCATTTCAACTAGTACTTTTGACTAGTTAATATAATAATCAAATGATTTTTTGATTGGTTAAACACCAATTTGATTAGGCAAATGCCATGTGACATTTAAACAATGGCCACCCAAGTTAAATCACATGGCATCTAAATATTAGACACTTAGTCTATGCCATGTGGCATTTAAACATTGGCCATCTAGGCTATGCCACGTGACATTTAAACATTGGCCATTAGGCTATGCCATATGGATGGAACCTAAACAACCTAGGTTAGACCTAAAATTAAATACCTATTCCCAAGGTCTTTATGTCTAGGAACTTACAACTTGAATTCTTAAGCCTAGGTCTAAGAACCTATAATTAACAATTAGGTATAGAAGCTTAAAGTAGGCTAGGGCAACTTAAGTTATGACCTTTACTAGGCTTAAATGTATATCATTTAGATTAAACTTACACCTAGATGATCTAAGTAGGAAAAATCCTATTTCATTTTGAATTTAGCCTTTAAGGTTGAGCCTTTTCAATTGGCTCATCCCAAGTGGCCTTCCTTTTTAAAATATTTCTTATGTCTTAGATGCTTATGGTGCATTTATTTATATTGTTCATCATTTGGAAATGATGACAAACAATATGGGACAAACTTTTGAGAAGGAGAAACATGTTTATGTCCACACAACATTAGAGCCTTTTAGTTCACACAACATTATTCCTAAATAACTATGCAAGATACATAAATTAAATAAGTAAATAAATAAAGAGGTAAGTAAATGTGTATGTTAATTAAGTTAAAATAAAAATTAGTAATAGTTAATATCTAGTCATTTAGTTATAATTAATAATTACAACCATATTATAAATCCTTGAATTATACAAAATATCAAGATAATTATAATGTATTATATTGTTGATTGATAATTACAACCAAATTATAACTAATCCTTACAAATTTGACCTAATTCATTATATATTATCAACAACGTATTTATAATAATTAATAATTAACTATTTAATTACACATTCATCAATGTATTTTTTTTAAAAAACTAGTTAACCAACTAGTAATTTATCATAGGTATATAAATGGCCTACCCTAGCTTAAATAACTAGGTTATTTATATGTTAAAATATAGGTAAATAGGTGGAGTATAGGTAAGGTATGTATAAATAAATACACCTACATATAAGCTAATTGTATTTAGGTTATCTAGCCACATACTTACATTACATAAGTTAAATAAGTGGTTAATTTAACCTAGGAAAAATTAACTATGGCAAAACCAACCGAAAATTAAAAATAATTATGAAAAAATAACCATGACTAAATTAATTATGGTTTAATTAACCATATATAAATAAATATGGTGAAACTAGCCATGAATAAAGTAAATAAAGTCAAGCTAACCAATGAATAAATATGGCTAAACTAACCATAAGTAAAGTAAATATGGCCAAATTAACCAATGAATAAATATTTTATGCCTAAACCAACCATGGCTACATTCAAAATAGCTAAATTAACTAATGAATAAATATTTATGATTAAACTAGAAATGCTTGAACCAACCATGAATAAAATAAATATTGCCAAACTAGCTAATAAATAAATAAATTATGGTTAAACCAAGTGTGGCTAAACTAAAAATGGTTAAATTAATCATAAATAAAATTAACATGGTTAAAACTAACCAATGATCAAATATTTTACACCTAAACCAACTATGCATAAATTAACTATGGTTAAAATAAAGATGAATGAAGTAATTATGGCTAAAATCAAAATGGTTAAAATAATTACAGAAAAATTAACCATGGCTAGAATAAAAATGGGTAAATTAACCATGAGTAAATAAATTTGGCTAAATTAACCACTAATAAAATTAATATGGTTAAAGTAATTAATGAATAAATATTTTATTGGAAAAAAAATTATGAAAAAAATAATTATGGTTAAAATAAACATGAATGAAATAATTATGGAAAAATTAACCATGGATAAATAAAAAAACGGTTAAACTAACCATGAGTAAATAAATTTGGCTAAATTAATCGTTAATAAAATTAATATGGGTAAACTAACTAATGAATAAATATTTCATGGCAAAACTAATTATGAAAAATGAATTATGATTAAAAAAATGAAATAATTATGGCTAAAATAAAAGTGTTTAAAATAATTATGGCAAAACCAACCATGGCTAAATTAACAATAGTTTTAAATTAATTATGGGTACATTAATTATGGTTAAATTTATTAAGGTAAAATAATAATATTAAAAATAAATATAACTAATTTAGTTATGCTTATAGTAACCATGGTTAAATTCATTATGGCAAACCCAATAATGGCTTAATTAGTAATGGTTAAATTAATTATGCTAAACTAATTATCATGGTTAAATTTACTAAGGTTAAACCAACTATTGTTAAATTGACCATGGTTAAATTATTTGTAATTGTTAAATTATTTATGGCTAAACTAGCCATAATTAAACTAAATATGGCCAAAAAATGATGGAATAATTAATTATGGATAAATGAATGATGGTTAAATTAAATATGGCTAAACTAATCATGGTTAAAACATATACAACTAAACAAATTATGGTTAATTGAACATGATTAAATTGACCATGGTTAGATTAGTTATGGTTAATTTTAATTTTGATTAATTTTTTACAGGTAGTTGAACCATAATTAATTTTAATACAATCAATTTAACCATAGTTAGATAAACCATATATATAATTAATTTGGTCATGATTCATTTAGTTATGATTAGCTAACTTTTACATTTCCCAAGTTTTTTCTAATTGTTCAAACATAGTCAAAATGATAAATGTAGTCCCAAGATACCCAACTAGTATTAAAATTTGTAATTGACCTTTTTGACTAGGCCATTGGCCACTTCGACTAAGCCCGCTTAATTAACTTTATTGATTGAATATAATAGGTGTCTTTATTAATTAGGGCACTTGCCAATTTGATTAGATTGGGTGGTCTAATTGATTATGCCACTAACCAATTTGATTAAGTCGTATTTTTAAGTCATTTGATTAGATGTTTGATTTGACTAATTATCAGATTGATCATTCTAGTCAAATTGATTAATCAAAAAATACCCACTGTCATTCAAGTTGTTGGCCTCTAATAAAAAATACATGTCCTTTAGTAAAAAAAACCCATCTAGTCAACTTGGCTAGTTTTTAAAAATAGGAATTTGAATAGTATATTTTAAACGTGATGCTACTACTTTTTCTAAATATCAACGATATCGTTTATCTTTATTTAAGACATTTTGAATATAACCAATTTCTCTAGGTGTGTTGCTTACATCATTGGAGCCTATTTATGTCTTTGGTGTGGTCGGTTCCATGTTTTTTTCTTCCTCATCTATCATGGCATCTTCTGGGCATGGTGTTTTTGACATCATGTTTTTTTCTTTATCATTCGACTTTGTCATTCCACCATCTAGGCATGTTGTAGAATCCTCCTTTTCATTTACCTAGTTGTTAATTGTATTGGCCTCCACTAGCTGGTCCATTACCTTGTTGTAAGTAAGTATTAATGATTCATATGGATAATCCTTTGTATTTAAATCATTTATTGGCCATTTCTTTTCTAAGATTGAATCACTTATTTTTTGGGAGCTTGGAATTCGAACAAGTAATCGCATTATTGATGAAATCGTCTAAATTTTTTATTTTTTGGGTTTACTTGTCGTGGATTGTTTCTGGGTGGTTGTGGCAAGCTATTTAGAGATTTTGAGATAAACATTTTGATAATTGTCCCATATATCTTGTAAAATGGTTAGTAAATACCCAATATCCAACTTCTGCTTGAAACTTTGCATCTACATTTTTCAGCTTTTTTTTCTTACAAATCGGTACAAATAAACTTTGATGGTGTTTGACAAAAGTTCCATGGATATGGATACTGACGCACTCCCAAGCTCTTTGATAGATTCAAATGTGGGTCTAAGGTGAAAACAGTGAAAAGATAATGAGCTGGGGCACACTCCTTGGCTCGTAGCACTTCAAGGGTAGAGGGGTGTGCTAGAACTCCAAGATGGGGACTAGGAAGAGTGACAAGCAAGTCAATTAATCACATGGACTTACACAAACCAAACAACAAGTTGGTTAGTGATAATTAGAACACTTTTGGGTGCACGGACGAATCACGGGCAAACACGGACTTACAAAACTCACCACGACCCGGACTTGAAGGAAGCCACCCCTTCCCCCTTATAGTATTCTTTGTTCATGGCCACGGGGCCAACACCCTAATGTCATTTTGTCCCAAGACTCCCAAGTTGGAATCCTAAAATTCCTAAAATTGGGTCTTCCACGACTTTGGAGGCTCGTAACTTTGTGTGCAGACCTCCAATTGAGGTAAGGTTTACAGTAAAGTTATAGCCCTCATCAAGAGCTTTCTAATGGTATGTGACATGCCACCTACACGCAAAGAAATCAGAGCAATTCCAGACTTTTAATGGTCAGGAGTCAAATTAGCAAATTGGTGGGAATATTTGGGAGTCCATCGGGACTCCAACTCCCAAAGTGGGAGCTCACTTGGGAGTGTGGGGGTTCATTCCCTCACACTTTCCTACACTCTCAAAAGTATGAAATGTGACTTTTAGGCTTCACTCTTGGCCTGCACCTTTGCGAGCCTTTGCTTTGGTCATGAACCTAAGGTTAGGGTTGTGACAAATATTGTAACATGATGCAAATGAAAAAGATTTATCCTAGGTTTCTTTGATTGAACCTTTTAACCTCAAAATAAAACTAATTTGAATGGACAAAATAATGCACATTTGGGAACATGTTGGGTTGGTGACATACTCGTAGTTGTCCACTTAAATTCTACATTTAAATCTAACATGACAACATTTGTTTTGATTGGACCATTTGGTTGGTAGTGGTGAATTTGGAATGGTAGCATATGCTAGAACAAACACCAAATGATAAAACAATTACATGTGTTTCAAAAACCATAAAATCATGTATTTGCTTACAATAATCATTTACTGCTCTAATATGATATTTTCAGTGACTATTGTTTTAATTGTCACTATGGATTTGTTGAACAAGAAATTTCAATGTTCAAATTCAACCTTCATTTCATTTCATTTTTTCATAATTGAATATTTCCTTCTAAGATCACATATTTTGAACAAATATTCATGTTAACACATGTATTGAACCACAATTTAATGCAAACAATGGGATTTTGCGTTCTCCTTCATTTCTCAACACGTCAATTTTTTTTTACTATTGTACACATCTCATGTTCTTTATCATTTGATAATTTACTAGATGTTTTAACATTTTGTTCTTAAATTTTTGTGACACCTAGGCTCACCTACTTGCTGTTGCATATAGTTGTGTTCAGGTTTCATGAATTATGTTGATAGTAAGTTGCCAAGGGTTACCAAATCCTTTTTCAATAAGTCATTAAATAAGCTTGTGAAAAAATGTTTTAGAATCAACTTTTTTTAACTTGCATGTTCTTTGAAAAAATCCATGGCATGTGTAAACATTGCCCAATTGTAATCTTCCATATCCTCCTTGGAAATGTGAATAGTCTATTTGAACAATGCAAAACTCTCTTTGTCTATCTTTGCATTCGCCCATTGCCTTGCTGTTCATTTGTCTATTTTGCCAATTACCCTTTTCCATTCTATTCCCCATGTTCTAATTTTTAGTAAATGTTAAAATAAGACTAAATAGGTGTCATCTCTTGGATATTCCAATAATTTTTTTATCATCTCACATATTCTATCTAGTATGCTTGAGATTAACGTATATTTAATCATAGATTCCAAAATGTTCGGTTTGACAATTGGTGTCAATTTTTTTCTTGGCATTGTAAAATAAAAGTTTAACGATTGCAAACACGTGGTAGAGGTAGAAAGGATGGAACTAGGTACTAAGGGTGGAGTAAATGCAAATTGAGGTATAGATCATGCAAATTAGTAGTAGAGGGGGGAAAAATGCAATTTGATTGTACAAGTAGCAAGAATGGTCCTAATTGCAAGAGCTTGAAAGAGTGCATGAAAATAAAAAATAACTGTAAATGGTATGGACAATGTAAAGTGTCATGGGTTACTTTGTATTGTTTCAATTCTTAATAGGCACATGCTTCTTGGTGGTGAACACGTAGTGTTTAGATTGGCACATACCTCTTGGTGGATCAATAGGTTTATATGCCATTGAATTGGATTTAGTTTAACATTCTATATTGTTTAGATGTTGCAGAACTTAATATACTTCATGTTAAATTAATATAAAATTTGATTTCAGCATTTCATGCATCTAATTTTTCAAAACAAACCAACATAATTTTTTTCCATTCTTTTGTTCAGTTTTACACAAAAATATTTGTTGCCAACATTCATGAAAAAGTTCATCCATTTTTCATTTGTCATCCACATTTTCATCCACAAATATCATTCATCTATGAACATGTGGCAAAATATTCCTCTGCATCACAAAATATTCTATCCCATGTGTCAAATAATATTTTTCAAATATTTTATTGACATCAGTAGAATATTCCAAAAAAGATTCGTTCATGTTCACTTGCTCACATTCACATGCTCATGAAATAGTAGCCTTGTTATGAAGACAAATCATGAAAGGACAAACCTAAATCTAACTCCAAACATAAAACATAGAAACCAAGACAAAACCACCAAAGGCCAAAAATAAAAATATGAAGTGTATAAACAAAAGCGTAAACATGAAACAAACTCCATTCATCAAGTGAAAATGATGTTTGTAACAATAATTGCCATAAGTGTTTTAAGTCAATTCATGTAAGACCTTAGATTGTTATGTTGGATAATAATAATAATAAAATCGAGATTTTTTTAGGTATCAAAAATTATTTCCTTCAATATTCAAGAGGTGGAAATGTAACATTCATCATAGGTCTTTATGATTTTAAATTGAAGGGTTGATTGGACACTAGATGTTCAACTATAGGGTTTGAATTCCTTTTGGAGAAGGCAACTATTGGTTGGTCAAACAAGAAAACCCATAATGATGTTATCCATCATTGAAGCAAAATACATGTTTGCTTCTAAAACCATACATGAAAGTATCTAGCTAAAGTGTTTTTTTTGAAAAGTTAGGAATCCCATAAGGAAAAACAACATCCATTCTCATTAACAATCAAAGGAGCATTATTTTTATCAAAAATCCAATTTCCCATAATAGGGTTAATAATAACAAGCAAAGCACATTGACATTCATCACCATTATGTAAAACAGATGGTTGTTGTTGTTGAAGTAACATTTGATTAAGTTGCACCACTTTAGACATGAACGTAAATTTGACCATGGGAAAATGTTGGCATGTGAACAAATTTAATGATAAGCAACAAGGTTGTTAAAGCTAGTTGAATTATAACTATACCAAACAAAATGTTAGTAGTTGATGTTAGGAAATTAAATTGCTATGATTCAAATACTAAATTGCCAACATGTTGTAGGAATAATGATCCAATGTGAGACCCAACATGTTGAGATGATAATTTAATGAGTCTATGCTACAATAACTATCTGGCATGGTTCACACTAAAATAGAGGTAGTGATATAATATAACAAATTTAAGAACTCGAAGTGTATATAAATCAATTATGCTTAAAATGTATAATCATCAAGTTTTTAGGTTTTCACTTTGTTTCAACTTTGATCTTTCAATCTTTGTTTCTCTTTGATCCACTAGGGATAACAAACATCCATAGTTAGCACATCTACCAACTATGGGCCAAAAACCAATGGAAATTGTAGAATTTAACTTGATAGACATTGGTTTTTTAACATCTTTTGATGGTTTTAAAGTCACAAATCAACATAAATAAATTAAATTGAAATCATTTTAAAGAAGTAAATAATTAGTTGATGGTCATTATCTAATGTGGGGAATAAATACATTTTGATAGAATATTGAATTTGAACTTGCTTTATATACTTTTACACATAACATGGCAAGATAAACTTAAGGTTGTGGGCTTAGGTTGTAAGGAAATTGATTTAAGGTTTGAAAAGTGAAAGTGTTTATTTCAAATAGGTTGATTAAATAACTGTAATTTTGTGGTATTATATGTTGAAAGGGTTGAAAAAACAATTTAATGTCCTTGATATTGAGGTAAGATACCTTTCAAAATTAGTAGGTTGACACATGAGATTATAATTAACAAGTAGTTGAAATGAATACTATTGTTGATGAATCTCTTTAGCTTGAATAGGGTTTCTTTTCCGCCAAAATTTCGCAACTTGACGATTTTTTTCATGAAATGAAAAAGAATTCTGATTTTAAAGGACTTTTTTTACTATTTTTCAATATAAAATAAACTAAATTAGCCACATCAAGAGCTAGGCACATCTAGGTTGCACTCATAAAAGCACTTTTCTAAAAATGCTACAACCCACATAGGGCACTTATCATTTAATGCTAATTATGCCAAGGATCCTTGTCAGTGGACTTGAGGAATTTGGGAGAAAAAAATGGTGAACCTGAATAATCCTTAATAAATTCCCATTACAATGTTACATTGGGTTTTGAAAAAAGGAGAACACCATAATTGTTTGACTGTCAACATATGATATTTCGTTTGTCAATCCCAAACCAATCTATTGTCATGATATCCCCTTCTTTGTCAGTACTTCTAAAATCTATAACTTAATGAAATTACCAAGTTTCAAATGACAAATTAAAACACAAACCTGAAACAAATACAATTACAATCTAATGCTAAATTTGTCATAGGTTTTTTTATCTCTGATTTCAAGACAGGGGTTCATTCTTAGAAAGGTAATTTTTGGCTCAGCACTCAATAAGGTGTTCATTACACGCACTTATGATGTTTATACTTTTTCATGGGGATTTAGAGTTGAAGTTTCTAATCTGTATTTTAATGCACGTATGCAGTTGTGCACCAAGATGATGCAACTTAGGGGGCATAACTGGAACATGCTGGACATGTAAATACCCCGGATTTTAGCTCTGAATTACTAGTCTTCACACTAGTATCCATGATCTCCACATCTGTGCCTTTCACATACATCAGAACAACAGATGCTTTCATAAGGATAGGTTGGTATATGTATGAGAGATTGATGTCTGCATGTCCAAATCCATGAACACAACAATTGTTTTAAATGGTGTTGGTTTCCAAGATTGAAACTGGATCCAGGGTTTCTACATTGTACCAGGTTTGCTCTCTCACATAACGTTTTCATTTGCTGATTTATGAATGAAGCATAGACTCTCCTTGCTGCTGAAGCTACTCTTAGTGTACAAGAGAGCCTCTAAAGGATTCGTAAGAGCACTTAATGGAACCTGAATGGCTACAACTGCCCATCATTTATAAAGAGCAAAAGCTGAAAAGTCACAGCCATACACTACAACACATGAATGTGACCGTCAATGAGAGCATCTTGCTGGCAGTAGCCTGGACATGGGATGCTTCATTCCATACATACTGATCAGTAGACACAACCAGCATGATTTCCAGCAGATCATATAACATTATGCAAAAATTGTTCTACAAGAAATAACACGAAAACTGCTTTATTCCTCAACAATGGTTCCCTTGTCACTCACATAGATCCCGTCCAAAAACTTGCGGATATCTTTCTTCTTCACATGACATTTCTGCAGCAGAACCCCCCAACCCCACAAAAAAGAACCACGTGATTCAGAAACAACAAAACATATGTAGCAAATGACCAACAACATGAAACAGCAAAAGAATTGGAACAGGAGGATTGTCAAATGATGGAGGAGACCTTGCAACATCATCATTCACAAATGCACCAGCTTCAGCATCCATTGCAAAACACAACCCATCACAAAAAACCACCTGCAGTTTTCAAAACATTGACAATTGACAACATCTCACCTGATTGATGAGTGCAGCAGACCGGGACACAAGCTCAATGTCATTCCCTTCTAGAATTAGCTCATCTTTCACCTTCTCAGATCGCGTCACTGTCACACCTCCCAGCATGTCTACCTTGCGCACCTGTCCATCCATCACATGGTATCAAGTCAGAAACACATTAACAAGGATCCCCGCCACGCCCACCCTCACCTCCTAC
>Ga0209611_10001341_pt1 | contig 41457 bp, 26 predicted proteins | sample S1TSphgellanicum_3_FD_187693 | JGI IMG/M metagenome (GOLD analysis project Ga0209611, IMG submission 187693) | Host-associated microbial communities from peat moss isolated from Minnesota, USA - S1T2_Fc - Sphagnum magellanicum MG (SPAdes) (version 2) | ecosystem: Host-associated > Plants > Peat... | reverse complement strand
ATTGCAAGAGTCAAAACTCAATGGCTCAAAGAGTTCTTTATATCATTGAAAAGATATTGAAATGTAGATGTCTAAAATGGGCTCACATGACCCATTTGGACATCTTAAACAAAAGTTATGGCCAAAAAAAAGGCCGACAATCAAATTACCACTAAAAGTCAGGAATCGACCCGATTTCCTTGCATGCAGGTTGCATACTTTATACTGTTGGAAAGCTCTCAACGAGGGCTACAACTTTGCTTTTGACCTCATCTCGATCGGAGTTCTACACACAAAGTTATGGGGCTCCAAAGTCACAAGAGTCCCAACTTTGGCAATTTCGAGATTCCCATTTGGGAGTCTCGGGACAAAAAGCCATTTGGATGTGGGCCTCGTGGAGAGGCACAGAGTATATTATAAGGGGGAAGGTGGTGGCTTCCCCCAAGTCCGGGCTGTGATGAGTCTTGTGAGTCTTGTGAGTCCGAGTTGCCCATGGTTCGTCTTAGCACCAAAAGTGCTTCAACTGTGCACTAACCACCTTATGTTGGTTTTGTGCAGGTCCGTGTGAGTAGTTGATGCTTGTCACTCTTCCTAGTCCCATCCCGGAGTTCTAGCACGTCCCTTTACCCCTCAAAGTGCTACAAGTCAAGGAGCGTGCCCCGACTCCTTACTCTTCCGCTGTTTTCCATTTGGACTCACATTTGAGTCCATCAAGGAGCTTGGGGGTGTGTCAGGAAACTACCCTAATTTTCTGTAACTATCAATTCGATAGTTGTACCTTGTGGTTTTTATAAACTATTGTTTCTCCATGACATGAATTTTTTCATTATGCAGAGTTTGTTAGAATTGCTTGTGTTGTTGTATTTTTATAATGGTCTAAGTATGACCATTATCCCCCTCTTCTAGTGAAGTTACTATTGTTGTAGTTATTATAATAAATTATTGGATGGAGAGGCATCAATAGCTGTAGCATAATATGTTGACTCTATATGGGTAAAATCCTATTATGCTCCTTGTTTTACTAACACTTTTGTTTAGACTTGCTCTTCAAATTATACTATAATCTATTCATCCACAACTTCCTTTGTAGTATCTCCTCCCTTAAGTTCTACAAGTGGGTTTGACTAGACTTCCTAAGCTTCTCCACTTGGACTTTCTTCATATTAATTAGAGTTTAAAGTATTGAAACTATTCTCAAGAGTCACAAAAAGTGAATCATATTTAAACTTTGGATATGCTTCCTTATATGCCTTAAACCTCCTTTTGTAGTTAACTTCATCTGCCTTGTGTTCATCAAACAAGGTCTACAAATTTGTCTAAAGCATATCCTAAACTAAATTTTGTCAACTGTCAACATTAGATGCCTACAATTGTAAGAATTTTTACTTAGCCCTCATAATTGTGTTATGCATCAACAAATTATCATATTCCTTTAATCAGTGCTTGGACAAATAGGGCTCCATAGTTATGATTAAATTCACAACTTTGTTTATTCTTGTCACATCCTACTAAAACTTTTGGATCGACCTGTTACAAATAGCCTGAGTTTTGTCCTTATCTTTCAAAGCTTTCTCCTTTTGATGCACAATACTTTGAACTTTCTCCTTGAGTTTCAAAATTTTTATCTCCTATAATTGCACCTATTCTTGGAAACTCTCGTTTCATTGCAAAGCTACAAATCTAATCTCCAAATCGTTTGCCTATTTTTTCAAGGCCCAATATTTAACATCCTCCCTTTCCTGACTTGCTTTTAACAAATATTTTTCCCCTTTGATAGTTTCATACAATTGCAACCATTGTTTTAGGGTTGTCTTCCTCTATTTTACCATAATAAACTCCATCTACAATTGGTTCAACTCTTTCTCCTTAGCTTGAAGCATCTTCTTGATCTAAACTTTAGTTGCACTGATGTGATTTTGTAACCCTTGGATTTCTTGTTATGTAGTTGCAGCCTTATTCACCAACTCTTGTTTTTTTACTTCATTCCTTTCCCATAGCAATTTGAATCTTGACAACTCAATTTAGGTTTGTTCCATCTTCCTACTGGCTTTAGTCACAATTGGGGTACCCCAAAAGGAATGTCATAGTGTAAGGATTACACCTAACAAAATTCAATTATGAACTATATTATTTAGAAATATAAAATTTTTAAATTTTATATGACCAATGCACACTATGAATTATAATGGTTACAAAAATGGTTCAAACAACAAATTTGGTGCACAATTTAATGTCCTTACCATTCCTACAACTTAAGTTGCAATCTTGGTCACTAAAATTGCAACATGATAAAAGAACCATAAGGACTAGGCCATTTTTTTTGAATTGGACCAAATTTGAACCATAAATATAGATTAACAATAGAAATCAAATGCCATGGAAATGGTCCCTTTTTCATTTCTCAAAATTCAATCAAAGTGTTTAAAAAACCTTTATTTCAAAGATTTTCTAGCTACAAGGAATAGGACTATGAAATGACACTTGTTTAATATTCTATAAATTGAATATTAACAACCTAAATGTAAGTTATTGCCCTATGTAAAATGATTTATTGCTCATCATTTTCTTGGTCAAGGGCAATTGACTATATGGCATAGACTAGCCAACAAGCGTTGTTTTTTACAAAAATGTACTTGTCTCGCGTTCACGCACATTTGGAGGGAAAACAAAAAACTCAAACTTCATTTCACCATCTATTAAAAATGACTTTAACTTAGTCGCACAGTTGAAGTACATCGTCTTCCAAAATTTTAGGGTTTGCCAAAGTGCGTCACCTTCTTCTCAATTTCCTATTGTTTTCTCTCACAATCCTAGGGTTTGCCAAAGTGCCTCATCACCTTGTTGATTTCTTGTTGTTTTTTCACTAGTTCTTCAATTCTTCCAATAGCTTCATTAAACCAAATATAAATCAATCCTTTCTTCACCTTTGGTGGTTGTCATTTTTTCTGTTGCATTTTGAAAATCTTCATTCTTTTTAGGTTTACAATGTCATTGAGTCGAGTGTTTTTACCTTTTAAGTAGACTTCCTTTTAAGTTTTCAAGTATGAACTATTACCATGGTTAATCAACACAACATGACTATGCCAAAAGAATCTTCAAGGAGGATTGCAAAAGTGAAAAAAATTATTGTTAAAAAGGCATGTTCTAGACAAGGACAAAAAGAGATGGCTATGGCATCAATTGCAAAAGTTCATATTACCCTTCCTAAATTTTGGGCATCAAGATAGACTTGTGCTCCTCTTTCGAAATGCAGTGCGCCCAATACAATTACAGACAAGGGTGCACACAATTTTGCAAAAGAGATTACATGCATCATGTTGGAGATGTTAAACCAAAAGAACATGGAGTTTCGAAGGACTATGATGGAGAAATTATTGCATCTACCAAGCTTGCAACCTCTTTTGTTCGAATTTGTTCAAAACCAAAATAAAATTAATAGTGTGCCATAATTTATGAAAGCAGAGCAAATGCTTGGAATGGCTTGAAATTTGGTATCAAGAAGGACAAGTATGTTGGTCGAAATGTTATTGAAGTTGTTGTGGTGTCATCTAGTGGTCCAAAGAGTTTGCAAGCTACTAAAAGTTGCCTTGGTATGTATAAAAGAACAATTCAAAGGGCCTGTAAATAGACACTAGTAGAAAACCCCCCCTTTTGCAACTATGTTTCCAACTACTACTCAACTATAACCAAAGTTGAAAACTACAAATATAGTTGCAATTTATTTTTTGCAACTAGGAAATATTTTTTGCAATTGCTAACCAATAATGTTGAAAAGTACAAGTCAAAAGTGAAATTTTTTAGTCGAAAATGATATTACAATCGAAAGTGTATGCCACATGTCAACACCACAACAATAGCCATTATGTGCCATTACTTGCCAATTTAGTTGAAAATTACTCTATCAATATAGTTGAAGGATGTTGTCAACTACATTTGATTAATGGATGAACTTCATCTACGAATTAAGAATGACATCAACCAGAAATATAATTACAATTTCAACTAGGTTACAACTATGTAAGTTGAACATTTTGATTGTGTTGCAATTATGTAAATCGAACATTTGGCCAATGGTTCGTGACACGTGGCACACTCACAATGTTGACACATGGCACATTCATAAAATGTGGGGTCAATGAATAGTTAAATGACACGTGGCATGCTCACAAATTTTGGGGTCAATAAATAATTAAATGACACATGGCACACCCACATCAATAGTTTAAGCCACATGGTGCTTAAACATAGGTTAGGTTTAAACTTAAACATAGGCCATTTAATTTAGGCTTAAGTTAGGGCTAGATCTAGGCACCTATGTTAAACCTAGACCTAAACTGCATGTGTTCATCATGATTTTAAAGCTTAAGTTCTTCACCTTTTTCTTTTTTTTTCATTTTAAACAAATTTCATAGATTTGAAATAGTGCATTTATAGCCTTTAAAATCGTTCAAAATGAATGAAAAATGAGCAAGATATAGTTGCTAGAAATAAGGGGGTTTAGAGATAAAATTTGAAACAAAATATCATTTTCTCTCTTCCTGCGTTTTCTACTTTGTTCCTTTGTTTTTTAGGTTCCAAGAACATTTGTAGCTTTTTATTTTGCGCTTTCAATGACATAAAAAATGTTTAATTTGGTGTTGAAATGAAGGAAAACTTGAAAGTGTTCGGTGGTAGAATACCATTTGCTATCTACCCTAATTGTAACCCAGTTACAACCTAATTGTAATTCAAATAGTTGTAATCTAGTTCTACAAGCTACTCTAAGTTTAGTTAGGCCTAGACCTAAACTAATAATCTACCTAGCCTAGGTCTAGCTACTTACCTTAATTACTTATAGTATCTATGCATCAACTATTTTAAACTATATAATTGTATAATTAAATAATTAAACATATTATCATCATTTATTAAATAATATGGTGATTATTACTTTTAAAAATCAGCAATTAAATGTATTTATCTATTAAATAACTAATTATCACTGAATTTTTTTAAATTCAAATTTCATTATAAATTTTTATTAACATTTCATAAAGAAAAGAATTAACTCAAAAATAAATATTCAATAATAAATTTTTAATGATATTTTCATTACAATAATTATTATAATGTTTTGATAATTAATAATTGATTATAATTATAACAACAACATTAATAATAATATTGTAACTAGTAGTTAGGTTAGCCTAGTTATTTAACTATTGTTATTTGTATTTTAATCTATATTTGTTCTTTTTGGAATTATTAAATGACTTTGTATAATAAATATTCAATGAGAATTTTTTTAATAGTATATTAGTGTTAAATAAAAATAATTTCTGAAATTATAAGATAATTTGTTATGTATATTTACTAGTTGTTCTAAACATTGTTATAATTGAACCATCAATAAATAAATAAGGAATTTTAATAAATGAAAAAATTATTGGAACGAATAGCAAAAATTAGAATAAAAATATTTTTTAAAAAAAATATTAATTATGTATCATTACATTGTATGTTGTAAACTAATATTGAATCTACATGGAAATAATAAATTACACATGTATTGAACATATTCCAAAAAAATATTGCTAAATTATCCTTACTTGATATGTTGCAAACTAAAATTGAATTTACATAGAAATTTTGAATTATGCATGTATTGAACATACACATTATTAAGTTGACTTATGTTTCAATATTTTTTAAATTTTTATTTTCAAATTAAAGTGCAATATTTATATGCACAAAAAAATTCATCATACATGTTATCATTCATGTACACAAAAAACATTTACATGTACCTTAATAATTAATGAATCTTTATTGTAATTTTAAATATATATTAAGACATCATATGTATAAAAATGAATAAACATTAAACTTCCACAAATTATGGATTATGTATCATTATGTGATTTTTTGTAAATTAACATTTGATTTACAAAGAAATAATAAATTGAACTTACCTTATTACAAACTTGTATTTCAAAATTTCCTTAAATTTTATTTTGAAATTAAAATTTAATATTTAGGTGCACAAAAAATATTTGCATTATACATAAGCATTCATTTGCACAAATAGAATTTACATGTAGTTTAATGTTTAATGAAATTTTATTGCAATTTACAATAAATATTGAAATATCATGTTTATAAAGATTAATAAAAATTAGAATTCCACAAAAAATATTAATTATGTAGCATTATTTGATATGTTGTAAACTAAAATTCAATTTACATATAAATAATAATTAGGTGTATTGAACATGGACATTATTACAAATTTATATTTCAGAATTTCCTTAAATTTCCTTCAATCAAACTTTATTATTTGTGTGCACAAAAAATATTTGCATCATACATAAGCATTCATTTTATACAAAGATAATTTACAAATAATTTAATATATTAATGAAGATAGATAGTTTGTTTTGTTTTATTCTATCATGTTGAAATTTCCCAAATCAAATTACTTCATATAATGCTATTGATATCTTTGAAAACCTAACAATGAATAGGGGTGCACTAACTTGGGTTGAAAAGTTTTCGAACTACAATGCAAAGGTTATTAATTGTTGAACCATCTTCTTAATAAACATTATTAAAATCATAAATATAAATTTTATTCACATCCAAAGGTGTACTTGGTGTTGTTTGAAAGTAATCGTTGAATTAAATTTAATGAAACTATTTCATAATTTTCATATTTAAGGTGTGGAAGATTCTCGAAGTGGGGACTTGGGAGTCCTTCGGGACTCCCGAAATTTCAGAGTTCGATTGCAGAAGTCAAACACCTCACATTGAGGTGTTATTTACATCATTGGAAAGCTATTGAAGTGTAGATGTTGAAAATGGGCTCACATGGGCCATTTGGACATCTGCAACACATGTTATGGCAAAAGAAAGGTTGGGAATCAAACTGGCAATTTGACTCTTGACCACTAAAAGTCAAAAATCGACTTGACCTCGGTGCGTGTAGGTGGAGTGCGACACACTGTTGAAAAGCTCTTGAAAAGAGTTATAAGTTTCTTTTAGACCATCCCAATCGGAAGTCTGAGCAAAGAATTATGACCTCGCAAAGTTTCGAGAATCTAAACCGGGACAATTTCGAGACTCCTCCTTAGGAGTCCCGGGACAAAAAGCCATTCAGATGTGGGTGCCACGGAGAGGTGTAGAGAATATTATATGGGGGAGGGTGGTGGCTTCCCCCAAGTCAGGGTCGTGGTGAGTCTTGTGAATCCAAAATTGCCCTTGGCTTGTCTTAACACTAAAGGTGCTCTCGAAAATAAACTAACCAACTTGTTGGTTGGTTAGATGCAAGTTCAAATAAGTAACTAAAGCTTGTCACTCTTCCTAGTCCCATCCCGGAGCTTCAGCACACCCTTCTACCCCTTTTAGTGCTGAGAACTAGGAGCGTGCCTCAAATTCCTCACAATTCCGCTATTTGAATAACTTAGTCCCATCTTGGGTTTAACTAGGAACTTGGGAGCGCATCAAAGATATTGAATTTTGAATGAATTTTTTTGTTAAAAATTCAAACAAATTACAACAAATTGGGTTTAAAAGGGAAAATGGGTTGAGTGTGTTCACACTTGGGGCCAACAACACATGTTACCTTATTTATCCATGAAGGAAGGTAGTTTGTTTTGTTTTGTCATAATGATATCTCCCAAACCACGGTGTACTAGGTTATGCTTTGAAATTTATCATCAAAAAGTTCTCAATGATTAGGGATGCAACGACTTGGTTTAAAATGTTTGGAGCTACATTGTGGAATCTATTAATTATTGAACCATTTTTTCATTGAATTTTTTGAAAACCCAAGATTGAAAACTATATTAAAATTTAGGGGTGTTCTTCGTATTATTGGAAAGCCCTCACCAAGTTTGATTTAATAAAGTTGATTTCGTAATTTTGAAACTTAAAATGTGAACAATATTATTGAATTTTTGGTGGTTACATATTGTTGTTGGAAATTAAAACAATTGCAAAAAAGGGTTTGCAAGGAAAATTCAATTGAATGCATTCAAACTTGGGCCAATGACATAGGGTACATTAATGTTTAATGAGTTTTTATCATAATTTTAAACAAATATTAAGATATCATGTGTATAAAATGAATAAACATTATAGTTGCACAATATTATTAATTATGTATCATTGCTTGATATGTTGTAATGATTTACATAAAAATAATAAATTACATTTGTATTGAACATAAACATTAGTACAAACATATATATTTTTAATTCTAAAGCTTTATTTTGAAATTAAAGTTTAATATTTATATGCACAAAAAAACCCATTCATTTATATAAATAAAATTTACATGTAATTTAATGTTATCATAATTTTAAATAAATATTACAATATTATATGTATAAAACTAAAATTACCTATTAGTTGTTTAACCTAGTTGAAAGAGATAGTTGCAAACAAGACTGTATTTCATCCATCCTCTAGTACATTTTATCATCCAAAATAATTGAACACTAATCAATGTCTTGATGGTGTGCCAACTAAAGAACATTAGATGCCAAGAATATTTCAAAAATGACCCCTCAATAATTGAAACATGCTTCACATTTTAAACCAACATAGTTGGAAATTCAACTTGGAGACATTGTCAATGCCGAGAATATTCGGCAAATGACCATGCAATTGAAAAATGCTTTCAACTATATACCAATATAGTAAACGAATCAACTTAACTGGTAATTTCCATAATTTTATTTAAAATTTTAAAAAATCCAATTGAAACATAGTTGCAAATGTCATGTAGTTGAAAACTTTTGGTTAAAAAAAGGGGGTTTTCTACTAGTGAGAGGAAGTTGCTGGATTTTCAAGAAGCAAGGCACAAGTGGGTGAAAGGAGAAAGGAAGCCAAGGAGGGATGGTATGACTCAAACTTTGCAAGACTTGGTTTTTAATTGGTGGTTGGAAGAAACATGAGTGAACCCAAGGAAGCACGATGTTGTTAGAAAACACATTGGTCACAAGCAATGGGAAAAAAGTTAGGTAATCACATTTTGCACCATTTTTCTTACAATATGCCTCTTGATGTTTATTTAAATGTTCAAGTTTCAGCTTTTGGAGCTTAAAAGGAACAATTTTCAAAAATTCTTTGAACCTAAGTGTTTTCTTTTGGATTGTATGCCCTCAAAGTAAGGTTCTCAAGCTTCAACATCTTTTCCAAGTCTTGTAAATTAAAAGATTGAAGGTTCAAGAATCATCCAGTCATATCTTTTGTTGTAGAAGGTTCAATTCTTCATTTAAATTTGCAAAATCAAATGCTTAGAATTTGTCTTTAGTAAGAACAAAGTTACAAATTTGTTACATGTGTTATTAACTCAAGGAGATGTTGTGCGCAAGTGTTATTTGAAGTCTTAGAAGGTCCTGAATTATTTGAAGAGGCTTGGTTGTGTCCATAGACTTTGAATAAGGACTAAAAATATTATGCAAGTATCAATCACATTTGTAGAATCTTTCAACATGTTGTCCAATAGTCCTCCAAGTTGTTTAATGTACTTATCTAAGTTTTGAATTTCCTTAAAAGTCCTATCTAGAGTCCTTCCAAGTTCCCAAATGAATTCTTTAGTCTTATTAGATTTCTAAACCTTGTGATGTGGGTCTTGCATAGTGTTAAAGTCCTAACCTTAGTCCTTACATTTGTCAAAGTCCTTGTATCAAGTTTTAAAGTCCTACATTTAGTCCTTACATGTGCAAAAATAGTTATGTATAGTCTGAGAGTCCTAATTTTAGTCCTTGCTTTGGTCAAAGTAAATTTGCATATGTTTTAAAGTCTTGGTTAATCCTTGCATTCATCAAAGGACTTTAGTAGATTCTTAGAATAATGTCCTAAGTCTAATAATGCCTAAACATATATTCCTAAGTCCTTCACAAAGTACATTGACAATGTTATTATTTGACATCAGGAATGTGTATTCTTGGATTTAACAATGTAAGGAGATCTAGTCTTGATACATGTGATCTACGTTGACATTTGCAATCCCATGTTTGATAATGTATGGACATACAAGTAGAAAAAGAGTCAGGTTCTAGGTTTCTTCACTACACAATCATCCAACATGCAAAGTGGTGTGTGATGACAGTTGGATTTCTACACCAAATTCCGAGTAGAACATCTAGAAGTTCATGTCAAATTCACAACCTTCAAAAAATTGAAGCCATATTTTTTGTGGAAGCTAAAAGAATTCAATTCATTTTGTTGTCATTATCACCAAGAGATGGCAGAAATCAAGTTAGGTTTCAATAACATTACAACATCCCACATGCACTTGGGTTCTATCAATGAACCTTGCTTATGTGGATGTGATAGTGTGTGTTTTAACCTTCGTAATGGTGTTGTCGTTGGGTGTATTGCTTACCAAGCTCGCCATCATGTGTACAAAAGGAGTTCTAATCCATGGGAGTTGTATTTGTGTCCAAAACCTCCAAAAGATCTATTTTTCAAATTACAATGTGTGCAAGGTAAATGTTAGTCTTGTGGGTTCCACCCTTTGCCACTTTGTGATAAGGAATTGGAACCTAGTGATAATAATTTTGTAGAATGGTGCAAGTTTGAGAAAGTAATAGCTGGAGAGATAAGAAGTGGGGAACAAAAGGAAGTAACTAAGTTGGAAACAAAGCTAACTAGTCCAAGAGAATTTCTTGCATATGTTGCACCTAAGTTTGCAAAATTTGTGTTGCATAATCATGTGGCAAAGTGGCAAAATACAACATATAAGGTTATTATTGAGAAATTAAAAGTTGGTGAAATATTGTCTTTGATAGATTTTGCAGAAAATTATAGTTTCAAATAACAAAATGAGATTCAAGAACAACATTGGTATAATTTTCAAATGACTATCTTAGTGCATATTACGTACAAAATGAACCTTGATCATAATCAAGATGACCTTAAAAGTTGATGATTAATTATAGAGTACCAATATTATTGTTTTGATGACAAGAAACATGATAACTTGTTTGTCCAAAAATGTTTCAATCTACATTGGGGTCATTTAACTAATAATGGCTTCTATCCCAAGAAGCACATTGTTTGGAGTGACGAGTGCACGTTGAAGTTCAAGGTAGCAAGAATTGGTTTCATGGTACCCAAGCTTGACCCAATGCAATGAGTTAGCATTTGGATGTGCCATGGAGTGGCACTATTGGGGGATAGGGCATGGAAAAGGCCCTCATGATGGGACTGGAGCTTGTTTGAAGTAAGCTATTCAAAAGAAACAATTGAAGGCTAACGGGGTAGTTCTTAAAATGCAAGTTATTACATCATATGTTGTTAACTTTTTGAGAGCCAACATGTCATTACTTCATGTTGCATATGCATTAGCTAGACAGCAAATGCAATGCTTGTTTTGGGAGATCAAGATTGGGGATGTAAAATAAAACTCATGGTTTCGATTATAGGCTTGTGAGTGGTTCCTGCAACATGCACTCAGTTCGTTCAAAGAGTCATTGTAACAACATACTTTTGCAAGTTAAGGATTTTTCTTGCTTTTGTTGCCACTACATTGATGGAATGCCAAGTGTTTATTTGTTTATAGGTTATGTCCAGCCTTGGAAGTTAATCACTTTGGAACTATGTGATGTAACTAATGTTATATGTGACATTGAATTTGATGATTCAAATTGGGGTATGGAAGGTGGGAGCAACAACTTAGCTTATGATTTGGAAGTCGGCGATAATTTTGCAGTGAGGGTAGAAGCAGGAAATGCAGAAAAGGCTGATTTTTATATTCTGAAATGTTTGAAAACACTGCACCCAATTGAAGTTAATGTTGCATTAGATGATTTGCCCCTTGACTATGACCAGTTCTTTGTCCCAATTCTTCAAAGTTTTCTCCACTATTTTTAGCTCTAGGCTACAAGTTTATAGGCAGTTATGGGTTTCAAACAGGTTTTCGTTGACTTACTCAAACTTAACTCTAAGGTTTGAAAGTTCTTATAATATCCTTGACCAAGTTGGGGCATTTTGAGCAACTTGCTTTAAAAACATACTAATTTGTTTTAGGTTTTCTGTATAATGACCAAAAACTAGGACATGTTGGAATTGAAGAAAGTATGGGTTTTTTATTTATATAGGTTTAACTATAAGTTGAACAAGTTGGGATGATTATGTAGCTACAACTATAGGTTGTGTGGGTTTTACAATGGGTACTACAGGTTCAATAGACTCAACAAGTTCAACTTGGATGTTGCCAATTACCTAATCCAAATTGTCAGGTTTAGGTTATTCCTTGATGTTGCCCTATGTAGTTGTTACATAAACCTTTTCTCCTCCTCCACTTCCAATTTCATTTGAAAATGTTTGTTCCTCATCCTCCTTTAAGTCAACAACCTATGACCCAAAAGTAGTTCTAAATTTTTTTCTTGGTGGTGAGGTAACAGGTTCAGGACTTAACTTCTCCTTTGATGTAGGCAGTTGTGTGTGCATTTTCAATTGATGAAATTAATGTGTTGGTAGAGGCGATGTAGTGGTTGAATGTGCTGGTCTTTTCTCCTTCAAAAAATACTCCCTTGTAACAAGTTCAGGTGAATTTGTCATTGCTACACAACATGTCACTTTTGGTTGGTTGGTGACATAGGTTTTTCTAGGGTTGTTATTCTTCATGAATAACACCTTAGATAAAGGGAACCACTTCCTAAACATAATATCTAGGATAAGCCATAAATAACAATTATCTACCTTGGTTTTGTTAGAAATTGGGATAATTGTTACTTTTTTGATGTTTTATCCAGCAAGTTAATTCAACCAATAACTAGGTCAACACTATGGAAGACCAGTTAACATGTTGCCCCCTATTGGCTAGGTCAAAAGTAATAGCAATCTCATTGCTAAAATATGTTAATCGCTATTTTTGGTAAAGAATTTGTAAAAATAGTTACAAATCTAGCATGAAATTCCTCCTTCATGCATACTACACTCCATTGTTCATTTTCAACAAAGGCATGTGGACTTATAATCTTTTTCAAGGCGATTTCACTAGTAGAAAATGGCCATTTTGCAATTGGTCCCTACGACTAATTTTTAGTTGCAAATGACATTTGTAATTAAAATTCTAATAGTCGTGTTGGACAAGTTGCATTGACGGTAGTCGCAAATGACAAAAAAATTTGGATGAAAGAAAAAATCAACAAAATACGCTTTCATCTTTGACTAGTCATATACGTATTGTCGCTTGTAATTAGGATACGACTTTGTTGAACAATGGGAACAAATTATGTGTTGCCACATGTCCCAACTTTTAGTAATTAAAAATATATTATTATTAATTTGAAATAATCTAAAACATTTAATTTTTGTGTTTGGATGGTTTAGATTGTGACATGTGGTGTAATAGAAATATGCCATGTGGCATATCAATTGAATTTGTCGAAATTAAATTTGAATGAATATTTAGTTATGTAGGTTGAACTAGGTACCTACCTACCTATCTAAGCTAAACACCTTTCTAAATAGGACCTATTTACCTACCTGGGCCAAACACCTATTTAGGTAGGTAGGTAGGTAGAAAAGTAGGTAGGTAAATTAAGGAAGTAGGTAGTTAGGTGTAAGTACATGAATATTTTTATTTTATTTTGGGTTAAATCGTCTTTATTGATTCATCTGATATGCCCATGTTTTTAAATATGAAAATGTAAGACAAAACACATTGTTTATATACTTTTCAAGATGGGAATGAAAGCCAAAACATATGGGATAAACTTTTTAGTTGCAAGTATATAATTAAGTAGGTAAGTGACAATTAACTAGCTAACTAATTAGCTAACTAATGAACTAATAAATGAACCAATTATGTATAATAATAATCATCAATATATTATGATTACTCAGTTAATTATATTATTAGTTATTATTAAATATGATTTAATTTATTAGCTATATAAACAGTAATAATATTTAATTTTAATTATATATTACCTACAATGATCTATTAACCAATTTAACTAACTAGTAATTGGCTAATATTTTCATAATTAGTTAATTATTAATAACTAATTATTGTAGTTAGTTGGTAACCAAGGTTAACTATTTTATTTTTATTATTCATATTATAACTTCAGTCATTATAATTATTTATGAACTATCACAATAAATAATTTTTATTTTTAACAATTGTACTTTTCCTTCAAAAATAATTTCTACATTTGTATAATAATTTATTAGATTTCCATTCTAACTACTACAATAATTATTATGAAACACTAAAATAATAAAACTGAAAATAGAAATTATATTTTAGTAATTGATTATAATCATTAATTATTTCATAATTAATAAATATTAATAATATATTTGAAACATAAAAACATAAAACTATATATTAATATTTCATGGTAATTATTATAATTTAATAATACTTCATAATTGATTATTTATAAGGATAATAATGTAATTTGTAGCTAACCTAGGTTAGTTAGTTAGTTAGTTATTATTATTATATATGATTATGTCACTTGTTAGAACTATTATGATTTATTATAATTAATTTTTGATTTTTTAGTAAAAAACTTAATTCTTAATAAGTGATTTGAAAATAATTTAATAATATATTTTATTAGTAGTAATTATTTCAGTAATTATATAATTATTTTTCCTATCATTTTAATATCATCATCATTATGATCGTTATGTAGTAAAGTATTACTATTTTTAAAAAATCAGTCAAAGATAATTTTGAAATTTATTTTGAATTACATGTAATTAATATAAATACATATAATAATTAATATAAATACATATAAATTTCATTTCTAAGAATTTTAACAAGTATAATGAAATGGTGTGGATAAACTTGTAATATGGGCACAATATATTTGATAAATATCTTACATAAAATTTTGATATATTCAAAATATACATTAATTAGTGTAACCATAATATCGAGGCCATTTATGCTAATAATAATACTTGAATACACATGTAATATGGTTGTTCATATACATTCAACATATACATTTATAAATCCTAATACACCCAACTATATTCCTTAGAATTCACAACATACACCTTTGTATATTCATCGGGTTATAATTAAATTGGTCACATTTGCAATTAATGGGACATAAATTGTTCTTCTTAGATGAAAACCAAACTAAATGTTGTTCACATGTAAAGATGAACATCAAAATAGCTGCAAACTAGTTGAAGTGTAATTGCAAATATGACCAAGACAAGAAATAGTTGCAAAAACGTCCAATTGTAATTACAAATAACTAATAGTTGCATGTAATCACAAATAGAGTGGTTACATTTGGGCAAATTTCTACTAGTGTTTTAACTTCATCAAAAGTTGCATTTGTAGTATCTACTACTCTTTCCTTGGTAATCCCAAGTTGTTCATGAATAAGCACCTAATAAATGAAAATTTCTTGACCACGTACTCACCCTTGAATTCTTCCATCCTCCATTGCTTCCTAGGTTTGTAAAAATCTCATAATAAGTCCTCTTATGGTGTAGTCCACTATAAGTTGAACAAGCCCTCCAAATTGATTTGCCTAGCCCATTTGAGTTTGTTGGAGTCCATCTTCGTCCATTACATCATTTTTTGGCTCTCTTTTGCCTTAGACGTTATTTTCTTTTTAACCTATTCTTCCATAGGCATTGTGCCTTTTCATTTCATCATGGTTCTGGTTCTTGATCTTGGGCACTAAGGAATAACATTGCAAACATGTTTTTCTTCAAAGAGTTCTTGGAGAAACTCTTTTCCACTGTCCTTGTTCATAGGTTGCTACAACTCCTCTTCCTCCACAGGTCTTGGTGCAGGAACTTGCTTTAGTTGTTCCTCAGCAATAGGTTGAAGTAAAATTTCAACCTCCTCCTTTGAGTTTGAAATAACACTGACTTGTGGTGCTGGTATTGCTCTAAAAATAATGGTTTTCCTAAGAAAATTAAGAGTTGCTTCTAATTCCTCTTATAATTCCCTACTTTTCGATTCTTGCTCAAAAATTATAATTTTTTTTGTTGTAAGTGCACACGAAGCTAGTGGTTCTACATAGATTGTTCTAGTTAGCCTAACTTGTTTCGTTCTTTTCCTCTCTACTTGTTCTTTTCTAAAAGCTTCAACTTTTTTTTCAAGTTCTTTCTCCCTTGCTTTTTGTTTTAACTTCTTTAAGGCATTGTCACTCATGGCCTTTGATAATATGAAGAAGTAAACAAGAATGAAGAGACTAAATAAAGGTTGTGACAATTTTTTATATTGTTTCAACTAGTAATGACCCTATGGCTATGAATAGATGCGACCATTAGGGTTATAGACTTCTAGGATGTAGACATTAATAAGTGCCTCACTGAATGTGTCGTTTTGATCATTGTGAATAGTTACATTATTTTCCTCAATAAGCACATTATGATAATAATGAACAAGCACATTTGTTTAGGCCTTTAATATTGCCATGTGTAAATGATTATTAATCAATTCAAATTCCATAGGTTGAAGATCTTCAGGTTCAACAAGTAGTGGTTCAAGTTTCTTTGTTTGAACAAGTTCATTAGTAACGAAGTGACTAGGTATAGTTAATGCAAGTTGTAGAGTTTTATCTTCAATGAATTTGTATGGCTTCAACTTGTTGATGTTGACAAACACTGGGTTAGGATTTTGAACTTATCAATAATGACAAGTAGAACAATATTATTAGGTAAACAATATTGGATCATATATGGTCCAAACCATCATCTTTGAAATTTCAGTGCATGTTTGGAAACAATTCATGGAAACCATAATATGTAATCTTCAAATTAAAATTGTGTTTCAATGAACTGGTTTTTTTAACCATAATGATATGTTCCACTGGTTAGAAATAACTCGATATTGCACAATCAACCTATTCTTTTATAGTTTTTCTAGCTCAGACAATTGGCTAATTAAAACTCTAACATGTTGTGGATCTCTGTTTTCACTAGGTCTAGATGGTAACATGTATTTTGTAGGCAATAATGGATGTAATAGCTTCCATTGTTTTACCATTAACTTTAATGGCCTTTTTGAATATTCTAATGTGAACATCAAGATTAATGTTTTTGACATAGGTTGGGATATTGTAGCTTCCTATATGGCAGTTTGGTTATTGAATTTGGTACAGGTTGCACAATAGGTGGTTGATACCATGGTGGTATAAACATGCACAAGTTAGGTGCTAGCCATCAATAAGATTTAACATGTGGATTAAAAGGTGGTCCTTTAAGCGGATCTCCTTCGGGTGAACTTTCTTTAGGAGAGTCTCTAAGTTATCTTCCATCCGGTTGTTGGTGAGTAGAACCTTTGGGTACATAAGTTGGTAAATTGGTAGTAACTTGTATAGTGGTTGGAACTAGTGCAATAACAAGTTACTGAATAGGTTGTATGTCCCTGCTGGTCACTAGTTGAACCATTATAGGAAATCAATTTCCAATAGAGTATGGTGTATATGTTGGTGGTATAATAGGTTGTTCAAGTACTGGATACACATTCCTAGGTACATAACTTGTATAATTCCTAAAGATCAAGGAATCAAGTCCTTTTGTTCCAATTGGACATGCTAAATACAAACTAAGATTTAAAGGCACAAAAGGGGGTATGACATTATACCACATTGGGTATGTTGAAATAGGTAACCTACTAGTTTTACTTGGCATAATTGGTGTAACAGGCTATGACCAGGTTATTTGATAGTTAATAGGTATTACCATATGACCTATACTAAGATTCATGGTTTGAGTTCTTAATATAGACACATTGAATATTGCTATTGTAGTGGTTGGAAGAACATGTTGATGAACATTTATCACCTCCTCCTTTAATAACTACCTTAATTTATCATCAACAAATGGGCAATGGCTCAACAAGTGTCCCACTTGTTGACAATATGAACAGGTTATAGTTCTAGCACCTTGGTTTCTTCTTGAAATTGATCTATGATGTGGAACTTGTGATCTTTCACCTAGACCAGGTACTGATCTAACAAGCCATGTGCCTTATGAATATGTGCTCCTTGTTGAACAATTGTGGGTGTTGTTCGGGGTTTAATAAGTTCTAAATGCGATATGGAAACTGATTAATTAACCGGTTTTCAGTCAATGTGACGAAGCTGCTTGACGCACTTTCAACTCCTTGAAGGACTCAAATGTGAGTTCAAGTAGAAGACAATGGAAGAGGGAAGAGTTGGGGCACGATCCTTAGCTCATAACACTTTGAGGGGTAGAGGGGCGTGTTGGAGCTTCGGGATGGGACTAGGAAGAGTTGACAAGCCTCACTCAGTCACATGGGCCTGCACACAACCCACACAAAATGGTTAATGCATAGTTGGAACACCTTTGGTGCTAGGACGAGCCACGGGCAACACGGACACATTAGACTCACCATGGCCCGGACTTGGGGGAAGCCACCACCTTCCCCTTTATAGTATACTCTGTGGCTAGCCATGGAGCCTACATCCAAATGACTTTTCTTTCCCGGGACTCCTAAGTGAGAGTCCCGAAATCGCACTAATTGGGACTCCCACCACTTTAGAGCCCCATAACTTTGCGAGCAGACCTCGGATCGAGATGTGATCTGAAGCAAAGTTATAGTTCTTGTCGAGAGCTTTCCAATGGTATGTTGCACGCCCTCTGTAGCCAAGTAAATTGGGTCGATTCCTGACTTTTTCTAGTCGGAAGTCAAATTGATAGATTGACTCCCGGCCCTTCTTTTGGCCATAACTTGTGTTTCAAATGTCCAAATGAACAATGCGAGCCCATTTCAGACATCTACGTTCCAAGAGTTTTCCAATGATATAAAGAACACCACAATCCATTGAGTTTTGACCTCTAAAATCACTTTCTAAAATTTTGGGAGTCCACCTGGACTCCATCTCCCAAAGTGGGAATTGCCTTGGGAGTGTAAGGGTTCACTCCCTCACACTTTCTTACAATTTTTTACACTCTTGGAAATATGTGATGTGACTCTCGGACTTTTTCTTGGCCCGCACCCTTGCGGCCTCTTTGCTTTGACTCCCGGGCTTCCTCTTGGCCCACAACCTTGTAACCCTTTTGCCTTGGTCGCGAGCCTAAAACTAGGGTTGTGACACTGCTCCAACCTGTTGAATAGGTGAAATCATTCCATGTCCAAATTAGTAGGTACCAAATTGATATTGTTGTTTGATGGGTGGTTTTGAAAACCAGTAGATGTTGAAATTGGTGTACATGCACTAGTTATGGGTAAATTATAACTTGGGGTTGCATATCGCCATGGTTGTCATGTGAAGACAACTTCATCAAACGGATGAACAAGTTGATGATTATCATCATGATAAACATCACTACCCATGATTGGGTTATTGTTTGTGGTGTTTTTTTATGAGTGGTTGAGAGTGCCATTGGGTCTTTTTACACAACCGGTTTTGCTACATTTTGATGTTCATTGATTTTTCCCCTCTATGTTGCATATGTGTTTGGTGCATTCACAGGTCCATTTCCCATAGGTTGCACTTGTTGTTCATCTTGCTCTTATGTAGGTTCCAAAACATGTTGATGTCTAACATGTTCTAATTGTTTTCTAATACTCATAATAACTACTTTTAACATTTTCTAAAATCAATAGGTCCTAGGAAAGCCCTTGCATTATATTTGAACATACAATTTTCAAAATGACCCCTCCCAGTAATCATGAGTTTATAATTTTATTTTATTTTCAGATTCAGCATTGATTTTATTTCAAAAACTTTACAGTAACCTCACCTTATTCTTAATGTTTTCAAACTAAATCAAAAAGCAAAAACATTAATCGTAAAGTCATCACAAAAACAAGCAAACATGAAACAAATTAAAATCTCTAATGTGATTGCATTTCAAACCTAATCTACTAAAACTATTGAATCAAATTAGAAATTATAAGCGTGATTGCTTCTAAAATTTGATCCATTATGTGGTTGCCAAATGTTAATGGGTTTTTTTATTCCCATTAAGGCTTTTCAACTTTTGAATTCTCTGGCAACAAGTTCTTTTTACAACAACAAGTACATGCAAAAAACTAAAACTAATTACAATTCCTAAAGTAACATGTACACAAATTACTAACAACTTGAAGAAAGTTGACTAAAAGATAATGATTCATGTTCCAAAATGAAAGAATGAAACACACAATCAAAAATGAAATCAAAAAGTCTTTAAAACATGTATGCTTTCCTAGTCTTATACTAGCTATTTCAAAATACAATAGTCATAACTAACCATTATAAATAGTCATTAGCAAGTACCTAGATTAATAGTCCAAAATTTCAAAAAGTTATACCATGTTTAACTACCTATTCAACTACCTATTCTACTAAAGATAGATTTTGTAGACTATTTGTTGACTAACTTGTCAACCTGTCTTCTTAACCCAATATAATATTACCTATTAGGTTTAGTAATAGGTTAGGTTAATGCTATAAGTTTGGTTAAATAATAAATTAAGTCACCTATTAGGTTTAATAATATATTTACATTTTCAACCTATTAGGTAACTTGTTACTAAATCTAGGTAACAATTGCTAAAATGAAACATCATTACCATGGACAAGTAGTCCATTGGCAAAAGGTATGTTAATAGGTAAAGTTGTTGCTATTGTTTATTGAACAGGTACACTTCTGGGAATTAAAATTGGTTGTTCTAATCCAAAAGTTGGTATTTTGACAAGATATTTAATTTGTTCCAATTGTTCAATAGGTGACATCGGTTTTATTTGGGTAGTAACAGCCGCATATCTCTCTTTTCTTCTAGAAATAAATGAATCAAGTCCTTTGATTTTAAAATAATACATAGTATACATGTTAGGATCCATGGATACAAAAAGGTGGAACTATATTATATCACATTGGATTTGGTGGATATGGTACAGCTCTAGGTTGTCTTGCTATTAGTGGTGTAACAAGTTGTTGCCAACCTAGGTGTTAACTAATTGGTGTTGAGTGTGTAACCAAACTTGGTTGTGATTAGATTTGTGTCATGGGTACACTAGCCTATATCATTAGTGTGCTCATCGTGGTAAGTGGTAGAGAAGTTTTGAATTATTCTTTCATTAATTGTTTCAATTTATCATCCACAAAAGGATAATACTTAAATTCATGTCCAACCTATTGACAATATGCATAGGTTAATGCAATTTCAACAGTGGGTTGTGGGTTTCTAATCAGTATACTTTGCTGAATAGGTGGTCATTTAATAGTTCCCATAACAAGTACACTCGGACAAACACCTTGAATGATGAGTTGTGTTCGGTGGACAACAACAAATATTATGACCATGTCCACCAGTTTTGCATGTTGTTGAGAACTAGATTGTTATGAAGGTTTTCGCTCCAAGTTGTGTAGTTGTTCCACCAATTTAAAAGTTGATTACACTTTAATTCTAAATTTGTTGCAATTAGATTCAAAACAAAAACTAATTTAGAAGTGTAGTACCCAACAACTAATGTTGATCGGGATGGTATAGTAGCTCTAGGAATGTAGTATCCGAATGTTGTACACTACCACCTTTATGTTGTAGAAATTACTCCATCAGCATGTCGAATAGGTGAAGTCTTTTGTCCACCCAGTTGTACGTTTGGCCTTTGTTGTTGGGACAATTATGGGGGCGTCAAAAATCGATGAATTGAAGGTAATTGTGGTTATTTTCTTTCCTCCTATTCTATTGGTATAATGAAAAGGTAAATATGTTGGAATCGGTTGTTGAGGTTCATTATTAGGAGTGTCAACTAGTTGAATTCCCTTAGTTTGAGAACGTGGTTGTTCTTATGACTAAACCACCTCATGAATGGGTTGTTGTGGTACTTTTAATTATAATTACCTCATAAGGCCCCTTGTGACTACTCTTGACATCTTTTATATTGATTTAAAAAATTGTTAATTCAAGTTCTTTTGATCAATAGGTTGCTATAAAAATAAAAAATCATCAAGGCGCAAAAAACTCTTAGAAAGCTTCTTAAATTACTACAAATCCAAATTTAATAGTTCAAAACAAAACAATTGTTGAAAATTAAAAAGTATAAGTGTGATTGTTTATAATTATGCTCCACTATGTGGTCACCAAAATGTTAAGGATTTTTTGTATTCTTCTTAATTTTTGTATTCTTTTTAAATTAAGGATTTCTTCTCTTCTAGGTTTTCTAATTCTGGTTTAAAATAATATCAACAAGTGAGTTGCTTAAGATCTGTATATTATGAAAATCAAAGACACCACATATAGATATTCCTCACAAATGTAAAACACAACAAAAATCAATCTTCCTTAACAACTTTAAAATAAAATCTCAAAGTCCAAAGTAAACTTATTCATAAAACCAAAATAAAAGCAAAGAAATGATCTCAAAAAGTAAGAAAAAAGAAGTTCCAAAAGTTCAAAGTTAATAAGAAGTTCCAAAAAATAAGTTTTTCATTATCCTCCGATCTTCCTATTTATACCAAACATAACACTATTTTAAATTAAATAATCACTAGCTGGTATAATAGTTTAAAAACTTAAACTTAAACTATAGCAACTATTAGCCACAAGTTTAAAACAACCTGTTATTGTCAATAACTAGTTACTATAATAGATTGGTTACCGGTTCATTTAAGGTCATGTTATCCAGTAATAACTAAACTAAGTCTCAAAATCATATTTCTTCACTAGTTACCAATTGGTAATAATCGGTTACCATGTACATACTGAAAAATTGGGTTAACAATGGGTGTCTTCATTTTTATTCTCATTCATTTTTACTTTGTGCAGACCACTATTGTGCATCATTAGTGATCTTTTTACTCCTCTCAATGATTGTTTTTTATTATTGACGATGCATATCCATAGCCCTGCAATGTGCACAAGCCACATCAATTCTTTAGTGGGTTGCTGCACTTGGTTATGGTTCCTCATCTCTTCCACACATGATAGCTAATGCACTTCCATCACTAGCCAATTTGTGGCAGATGACAAGTCTTTTGTCTTAGGTCTTCTTTGTTATCGTTGATTGTCATTTTGTAACCATGGGTCCTCTTTGCATAGGGTCTTTACCTGATTTTGTTGATTGTTTGCTTTTGTTTTTTCTTTGGGTTGTGTCTACTTGTGTTCTCATTTGCAGTGTACTATTGTTGGATGGGTTCCCATCCTTTGATTTTTATTTATAGGGTTATTTTTTAGTGTCCAAAATCCACATGCTCGTTCTGTAAATCCACATCCACATTATGCAAATCAAGAAAACCATTATGTTATGGAACATGCCACCGGGTACAAGCAAACCATTGCGCCCATGTCACTGCCCATTCCAAAATTTTGACTCACCCTACCAGGCTCACCTAAATTCCTCATGGGCACCTTACCATGCATAATGGCCCGTACTGGGCACATATGTTCCAAAATACAGTACGTTGTATCATTGCATGCATATCTTTTGTACGCTGCCCGTACCCGGCACGTACGTTTCAGGATACGGTATGTTGTATCATTGCGTGCCTGTCTTTTGTACGCTGTCCGGAGGAAGAAGAAGAAAGACGAAAGTGACGAAGACATGGAGAAGATTGATGAAGAAACTGAGAAGATTGGAAGAAGATGAAACGAAAGGATTTGAATATGAGGAGACTTCGAGGAACATGAGAGTTTGGCGTAATGAATCTGATCGGTCTCGACGGTTTTTTTTTTCCTTAATTATAAATTAAACTTTTGTCAGTTTTCTGTTCAGATTTTCTCAACTACTTAGTTTCACAATTTGGGATTCACGTGCTCTTGTGGGTGTGTGTGTTTTCCAGAGAGCTAAGTTTGTGTGATCAAGTTAATGTTCTTCTCTTTGTGGATGTGTGTGTTTCAGAAAGATTACTTACTTTTTTTTATCAGGAACTTGATGTGTGCAGCTGGTGGGTGGGTGGGTTGGTGCAGAATTTCATGCAAAATGAATTAGCAAGGAGCCCAGTGTTTACAGGAGTTTCATAGCAAAGAGTAGGACCTGGCTAGCTTAAAAGGTTCAGCACCTACATTAATAGAAAAGAGACAGGAGCAGTGTTGTTTTGCAAGCTTGGAGGTAATGGTTCATGAAGGACTTCGATGGGAACCATGTTTTGTGGGTTGTGGAATGGTGCAAGAAATGCTAAATTATATGCAACATCCAGACACAGAGTTTGACAGTCAGGAGATGGTGAGCACCATTAGACTCTGGGGAAGATGCAAAAGTAGTCCACAATGGCATGGATTTACCACCAACAGAGAAATTCAGCAATTCTTGTTCTCATCAATTTTCTTTAGTGATGGAGGACAATTGAGCTTTCTATTTTCTTTCAGGTGATGATCTCTGTCTTTTTGTGTGATGGGTGCAGCCAACATTTGGAGGAGGTATAGGAAAAGATGGATTCAGAAAGCGAGGCTGAAGAGTTTGAAGAACAAGCCATCCAAGATATAAAGGAGGGCAAGCTTAAGGTCCTCAATTCTGATGGGACATTCCGATGTCCCTTCTCACCAAACAAGAGAAAGCAGTGTTACAAGTTCTCTGAGATTTTACAACATGCAGATGGAGTTCAGAAGGGGAAGCAGGGTATGGAAGCAGCAGGCAAACACCAAGCATTGCTCAGACATCTCAAAGAAGATCATAAGGAGCGGGCCCAACCCCAAGCTGAGCGGATCATCTACCTTGATCAGACCATCCCAAGCAGAGTTGAGAAGCCCAGGTTTGTTATCCCACATATGGGAATCTTGCTAACTATCAAGAACACAGATACTTGTGCAGATGAATTTCATCAAGGTCCAGGCCAAGGAGAAATCAAAGACAAGCTCAAGGTACCAAAGTGATCAGGGGCTGGCCTCTAGGGTTCAACTTAACTACCATGGGAATTGACTGGCAAGAGACTTCTGAGTCTGAAATCAGATTTGTTCACTTGTGTATAGATATTTAATCCACAGTATGTGGAAATCTTCTGTGACCAACAAGGTCATCTGGGATGTGGAGTGGTCACATTCAGCACATCTGAGGATGCAGAGGCATTTGATCACAGTTTCAAGACTGTGCAATTTGGTCAACAGGAGTACATTGAAGATCATCAGCATGGTCATCTTGGCACTCACCTCTATGGGTGGCATGCAACAGAGCAGGTTAGGTCTTCATCTTGTCAAATTGGTCTGCTTCTATGGGAATGCTAAAGCTGTACAAGGATTCTTGCTGCTGCACGAAAAAGGAGATCGGCTTTCATGTAAAGGAAATCACAGAGTGTAAGAGAGCAGGTCCAAGATTTCTGATTGTATTCTTTGTATAACCACAGTTACAAATCTTTTTGTTCTGAGCCATTTGTACACCCTGTTGTTTTCTTGCAAGAAATATGAGTTTCCTGACATTGTGGTCAATAGGTGAAAAAATTGCAGATTGCATTAGATGAGCACCTTTGCTCAAATTTCAGCAATCTTGTTTTGCTCTTTTCCATCTCCATGTGTGCATCATTCCTCCTGCTTTATTCATATGACCTGGGAGTGCATATGAATGAGAGCATTGGAATAGAAGGTTTGTATACTCGTATAGGTGGATCTTCTGAAGGTGGTGATCATGTTCAGTGCAGTCAACTTACTTGAACAAATGGGTGTGAGTTGGTCAGGACCAAATGAATAAGGATCAGTTACTACACAGGAAAATTCCTGAGTTCCTAGGCACAAAGGGAGATTTCAAGAATATGAAAACCATGCTGCACAATGAAAGGAGAATCATGACACAGCAAGTGCACCAACTGAAAAGTGAGGTTGGCAAGAGCAAGTCAGAGGCATGGGACTCCCAGTATGAACTGGCTGGAGTGAAAGATAGGCTGGAAGATATTGAAAATAAGTGCTGAGAAGCTGAAGAAGAAAATGCAGCTCTTGCTGCATGTCACAAAGCAGGTGAATGATATGTGTGGTGGACTTTTACACCTGGTTTCCTTCTCATTTGCAATCAAGTGGTTGCTTTTGCTAAGTTGTAGTGTGGACCCAGTAACCAGGTTTTCACTTATAGTTTGCGTGGACATGTGCATCAGCAGAACTTGAAGAGATGAAACAGAACCAACTGAAAGTAGGGCAAGAGCACAGATGTCTGATGTTGGTGCATAATCAACATCAAAGTGAAAGGACGAGATTTCTGCAGACTAATGTGAGGAGTACAAGAGAAGGGAGCAAGCAAGTGAGGCAGAAAGGCAAGGGCTTGAATTGCAGAATGAGGAGGTATGGTTACAAGTGCTGATCTTCCCCTTTTATTTCATGGTTTTCAAGCTTGGCATTTCTCATCTGTTGTGCTGGATCAGCAGTGAAGCAAGCTTTTCACATTCTCAGGTTCAAACCAGGTGCACCAGAAACAAAGTACACCAACTGGCATAAGCTGGGATGTTGTTCATATAACTTGTTATGACTATTTGTGAGTCATTGCATTCGAAACTATGGATGCAACATGATGACTTTAGTGTACCTGAAGGCTCCGAGGCAAATGGAGGTACTCATTCAAGAAGCCAAAGCACATGATAAGCTCCAGCAGGACCAACTAGAGTTGATCAACAAGCATAAGGTATACTGTCAAATTCACAGTCCTGCCTACAATCTTTCTAGCAGCACTGCTCATCTTATCACCAATTTAGCTTTGTGCTGTTGTAGCATCTTCCTCCATTGTAGAACTACTAAGCTTGAGAGTGTGTTTGGGGTGTGTTTGTATCCCACAGGAGGAGAACAAGGAGTTGGAGATGCTGCTGCAAGCTGAGAGGACACGGCTAGCAAGGAAACAAGAGAGTGAAATGCAAAGTCAGCGTATTGCAGAGAAGCTAGAAGTTGAAAAACGTATGACTGGCAAGGATGCTGAAGAGCACAAGAAGAAAATTCAGGAGCTCAAGGAAGAATTAATGAGTATCCAAAAGGACTTGGAGTTGTGAAACAGTGTGGTGAATGTTCTAAGTTCAACGAATAGGAAGACCAATGACAAACTGCAGGATGCCAAAAACATAGCCATTTCAGTAAGGCAATGAGAACAAGATCAAGTGTTCTTGTGATATGAAGGTTCTTATCTTCAATCAGTATTAATGGTGTACATTTATTGCCATGTGTTGCCAGCTACTGAGCAAGTATACAACAAAGGACAAGGTGAAGAAGGTCCCCATCAAAAGAGCGGGGGAGCTCTGCACAGAAGCTTGGGCCGCTGCTTGTCAACAGAAGTTCAAATACAACCCAGAGGGATGGCAAACACACATGGCAAAAATGATAAGTGAATGGGATGCCACCTTGCGGACACATGAGTTCCACCCATTCAAGATGGTGCCAGTTGGAAACGACGTGTGGGAGGTCCACTTCTATCTGATATAGTTCTCTAGTAGAATGCAACCCACTTCTTCATAAAATTCTGGTCTTCTAAAAAGTCTCCATGCCAGTCATTTCTCTCAGGTGGACATGGTTGAATTACAAACAAAAATCTGAAGGCAAAATATCTCCTTTCTTGATTGCGGGAAGTCATTGATGTCACCAATAAGGAGCTAGTGATGCTTTGGAAGGAGCTTGGGCCAGCAGTTTGTGACAGTGTCACAAATGCACTCAAAGAAATCCAGACATACAATGCCACCGGAAGGTACATAGTGGAGGTGCCATGGAATTACACGACAAACAAGGAAGCCACAATGAAGGACATTCTGCTGCAGTTGCAAGATATAATTATAGAGAAAGACAAGAAACCACCACTTGAAGAGCAAGATTGCTGATACAAGATGGTCATGTACGTCTTCAAGTATTTTCCCATATATATTGACAATTGTGACAATTGGGATATGTGACAACGTAGCTCCACCCTCGAATTTTCAATGTTTGTACACATGTGTTCTGATGTCCAATTGGGTCTCCAATACACTTGGGATCATTGAGAACTGTTTCCATAATTTTCAAACAATAATCTAGCTGCATTCGTGTTGTCAGCTTTCTAGCAACAGGTGCTTTAACAGCACATTTCAGAGAAGGGGGATGAGGGCATTGCTACTCATATCTCATCTATTGAAGCTCTTGGGTGGGTTTCCAATCACTTCTTGCTGAGCCATAAAGTAAGTTGGGCAACAAACAACCAGTGCCAACCTCTTGGCCACCCCCTCTGCTTTTTCCCAATCTTCAATTTTCATGGGAAACTTATTTAATTTGGTGTGCACTTACATTGGGAATAGCATAGGAATGACATCAAACTTCAAATGCTTGGATTCCTTTGGGTACAAGGTAGATGTCACTTAATCAAACTTGGTACCCATCTGTCAGTTCTAACAATTCATCCGTGAAGGGTACAAGAGAGTGTTTTCTGTTTTTTTGGCAATTTTTTTTCCAATTGGCGAGCGTTTTTTCCAGGGTTTTGATCATCAATTTTTGATTTAAAAGATCACCAGATTCTTCATCAGGATCCAGTATATAGAGGGATGCTTAAACATTTTTTACTTTCATAAATTTGGCTAAATCAACTTATGGACTCTTGATTATTACATCATGAAGTTGACAGAACAAATACTGGTACAAGAGCACTAGCAAATGAATTAGTGCGCTAGTTAAAGGATTTGAACTGGCCAAGTGAAAGAGTGGTTCACACGGCCCTAAACTTGTATGAACCAAACCTACTTCCGCTTTATCCTTGTTGTAACTGGGAGCAATATCCCATCACTATAGATCTATTCTAAAAGGAATGATGATGATGAAAATTGTTTGAAGATGATAATGAATATTGTTTGAAGACCGAAGAAAAGCCTTCCTTTCTGGACCTAATACAAAAAAGGGGCTATTTCTGGTGTTATGTTACTTAAATGGAAAGCATGTTTTTAGGCCCCCTAAGTATAAAAATCTATTTGTGACTTCGATGCATACAAGCTGTCACTGTAAACAAAATACCTGGCAAACTTTAAGGCAAGAGGAACACGTGAAGAAACAAGAAATAGAAACAAAGAAAAAGATATATCTGAAAAGCATCATAAGAGAAGTGGATCATATTTTGCCATCAACAGTTAGGGTAGTCGATCACAGCTGTCTTCACTTTGAGACCAAAAAACTCAAAGTTGAAAGATGTTAACATTTGCTATTTTCTTTCTTAACTTGCAATCCTAGAATCATCATCATCATCATCATGATCGGTAATTGTAGTGAGACTTGAAGGGAGTTTAACTTGGAATTTGTCAAAGCCCTATCTAAACCCAAGAAAGCTTCAAGTTCCCCTCCTCTCAAGAGTCACCACCAGTGTCTTTTTTTCCCAAATTCCTCAAGTAGGTGCACTGGCTAGGATCCTCAGCATTAATGAGCAGTAAATGACGACTGTCCTGGTGAACTAGTAGATCTTTTTTGGAATCCTGCTTAGTTCTGGCGACCTAAAAAACACACTGTCTAAATCTGGCGACTTCTAAGTTTTTTCGGTCAGGATATGGCGAATGTTTTTTTTTTAAATCTCAAAAATCCCTTTGTTGGATTCGCCAGCCTTTTTTTTTTTTTTTTTGTCAGTAGGTTGCAAAAATTCACAAAAAAAAGAAAAAAACACACTGGTCACCACCCTAAACACTAAAAAAAGCTGGACCTTGGCCATTTCAACACATGCCCATCTAGCAATTAATTAATTTTGAAATTTTCATTTCAACAAATGGAATATTCTTAAATATTCACTATTATCCTTCACAATATTTTATTATTTGTAAAAAATAATTTTAAAATTTTTAAAAATTCTTTAAATAATATAATTAGTGTCGAATTGGCCAAGGTACTAGGGTAATGTATTCGGCACCCCTTTTTCCCTCCCTAATGCCAAGGGAAAAATTTCAAATGGATTATGTGTGACTCACATGGACTGGTTGTGACGCCACTCAAAGTTTTAGGTTCCCTTTTATCTAACTATATACCTATAGGTTATGAGGAGGCAAAGGATATGGAATAAGGTACCATCATAAAGGGCATAACTTAGGAGAGGCATTCAGAATATTACAAAGAATCATTGAGAACTTTGTGGGAATGTAATATGAACATCATGATGAATGATCCAGAACTTGGTGGAAACCAGTCTTGGCAGGTTACCCAGGTGAACTTGGTTGTCCGAGCTTGATTTTGTTCAAGTTGGATCTCATTTTATGAAACGGGAACCAGAGAAGGGGGATTGATTATGGAAGTGGATTGGAACCACCTCTGGTTATGGCATTGCAAGTAATCACCACCAGACTTGAGGTCCAATTCCAAAGTCATTTGAGGACTAGAACCAAATTTAAAAAGCATTTAAAATTCAGTTCTAGTTTTAAGGTTTAAGGAGTTTTGGCTTTTTTAAGAAGATAAAGCTTTATTTTTAAGCTTTTTTTAAAGCTTAAGCTTCTTTGTGACTTTTTTTTCACATTTTTCATTTCTTTAAACTTTGGTGTTCAAAAACACGCCATGAGTTTTGTTTTCCCAACTTCAAGTTTTGTTTGAAAATATTCACACTCAAGAAACAAGACACCATTGAAACTTGACTTCAAGCTTTATTTTGGGTGCCTCTTCAAACTCTTGGCATTGATTTTACGTAAGTTGTGTACTCAACTTGTGATCATTGTTTTTTTTTTTTAGGCCTTGTCCATTTTGATATTTTGGATGTTTGCCAAAAGTTACCCAGCAGAATCAGTTTAAACAATCTAACCCGAAGTTATTTAATCATTGAAATTTTTCAAAAACCATAGCCAAGTCCCATATTGAAATAAAAAGGAACTGGAACCAAACCAGGACCAGTCCATTAAAAAATGTAAGGAACCATAATTTACAGGTCCCCCCCAAAACCCCCCTAGAACCCCTGAAACTAGGGAACCAGTCAAAACACTAGTGGAAACACATTGAGAACATCAGGAAGAACCATTGAGAACTTGGTGAGAACATAATGAGAACATCAGGAAGAACCATTGAGAACTTGGTGACAATATAATGAGAATATCTTGAAGAACCATTGGGAATTTGGTGGGAATACGTTGGGAACAACAAAACCCACAAAAATTACAAATCCACCCAAAATGGGCCTTTTAGTTCTATGCTGCCTCATCTCATTGGCTATACAGAATTGTGTTCATGACCATTGTTAGCTAAGGCTCTGTGGTTTTTTAAAAAAATTCCATGATGTTGCACAAGTGGCGATAGTCCATAAGTATATGTAGCCAAATTTGGCAATATTAAAAATATGAGAGTACAAAATTTGAGTCACCATTTCATATTGTAGGAAATTGTGGCGATTTTATTTTTTTGGGCAATTTTTTTGTCAAAAAATAGGGAGTTTCCAACAGAATAATATTTTTTGAAAATATTTTTCACAATATTTTCCCCCAACAAAATTACAACTTAGGCTAATAATAGCAGGGGCATGAACTATGAGGGTGGGGGGAATGCGGGGTGAGGGGAAATTTTTATGGCGGCGACTTTGTTAGCATTAAAAATAATTATATTTAAAGTTCAGGTGGGTTGGTACAACGTACAATCCAGTCAACGTTGAAAAAAAAAGTTGTACGCGTTCCTGTACTGCCGAAAGAGGGAAAAAAGGTGAATCCATTTCTGGAATTGATAGCAGTCAACCCAAAGAAGATTCCGCCCAGGAATCACACATGACAGACGATTCTAGGGCCCACCACCGAGTTTCACGAGATTCCACCAAAAAGGTGGCGGAAGAAAAGGAGGGGAAAGCAGCAAAACGTAAAAGACTGTTCAGCCTCTTTACTATTGGTGAAATTTTGCTCAAAAATCAAAATTAAAAATTAAAAAATCGAAAATGAACTGACTTTGGAGGTTTTCAATTAATTAAAAAAAAATCAGATGTTTTATATTTCTATGACGAGAAATTTCAAAGAATTGATATGTGGGTCATTTTTTTCAAATCTATCATAAGGTCATCCTTGATTTAATTTTTAAAACAAGTTTTATGATATGATCCTTCCTAGACAATTTCAGAGGCAATTCATACACGCCTCTCTTTTTTTTTCAAGTGAACTACTATCTCACTCCTTTTCTAATAATTATCTTTTCTTCTACTAACTTTTTTAATAACTAGTTCATTCACCCTCCAACATGAATATGAAATTTTTTTTTTTAACATGTGTCTTTTCATAGTCCATGATATTTATATTAATTTAAATTAAATTTGAGATTGGCATAAATAATGATGAACTATTAGAAGAAACCATACATGTGAACGTAAGAAAAAGGGCCAAAAAAAAACAAAAAAAAGTTGATTGTCACCAGTAGTGTGAAGCAATGTGAAGCCCAAGTTTTGATTTTCAGTTTGTTACCACCAAAAGTATAGAAATATGATTCAAGATTTGTACTTCATATCTGGTTTATAGACAAATGTGGCTAAATCTTCTCAGGGATGACGATCCTCACTTTTTCTACATATTCTTCCTGTGGAACGATTCCCACTTTGGCGACAAAGCAAAAAAAACAAACAAACAAACCGCCCAAAAACAAAAATAATGATCCGGATGTACGTAAAACAAGTAGGAAATGTTTTTATGATAATATTGTGAAGGAACTCCTACAGAAATCGAGTTGGAATTGCAATCGACTCCACACAAATTCAAGACCCACGCGGTAGTTTTGATTCGCGACCCAAAGACTTGTGTTTTGGTTGCAAGTGGTGCGGAGAGGTTGTATCTGGTGTAGTGATATCTGGAGTGTTTCTATTTATGCTTGTGATATGATATGACGAAGTCAAGGAGAGGTTTGCTACTCGGTGGTGTGTTTGGTGCTCCGGTTTTTGTGTTCGGGAATGAAGTGCAGCGGCAGCAGCAGCACAACACGGTGAGGCAAAGGAGTGTGTCTGGACTGCTTTGGTCTTTTCCACGTGCAACTAGGACTAGTCGAAGAAGAGACAAGAGGTTTTCAACTGAAGGTTTGCTTGCTACGCCATTCCTTTGATCTTATGTGCTTGGGTTTGTGTTTTTTTTTTTTCCTTGAATATGTAAGAGTTTTGGTTGTGGAAAGAAAGAAGTAATCGTGTTTGCTTCGCCATTCCTTTGATCTTGTGTGCTTGGGTTTGTGTTTGTTTTTTGCATGTGTAAGAGTTTTGGATGTGGAAAGAATAAGTAAGTTTTGTGCTTGGGAGTGGAGCATCTATCTTTCTACCAGAAAGTTGTTTTGTGCACCAGTTGTTGTTTGCTTAGGGTCTAAAAATTTGCATATATGTTTGCACTGGACTCTGCAAGCTTTCCAACTCTAATGAGATTCAGAGAGTCTCTGTAAAAGATTGCGTTGAGCTGTCCATATGAACTCAGAGAGAGACAGCGACAGAGAGACAGAGAGAGGCTTAGTATTTAAGGAAAGCAAAGGGGCAACTTGACCACTCTTTTCTAGAAACAAACTTCTGCTCTTCTTGTCTAGCCATCCATATAACAGACCATCATCACCTTCTGATCTTCTTTGGCAAGTGATCTTCATGATTTGTGTTGGAAATTGTAGGCTCCATTGAATTCTTAAGGCTGAATTTTTCTTCACAACTACCATTTTTGGACTAGGTTCCTTGAGCTTCGATGTTTTGAAATTGATCGCCTGTTTCTTTGTGTGCTTGTTACATAAGTAGGGTTGCTTTTGGTGCTGGAGAGGGTTTTGTGACAAAGAAGAAACTTGCAAGAAGAAAGGTTAGGTTCCAACAATTGCACACACGTGTGAAGTTGAAGCTCTCTGGAGGAGGAGATTTGTTTGAGCTTTGTTGTAGTAGATAAAAAGTACATGAGTGAGGCATCAGCTGTGTCCCACACGAGCTGCAGCAAGTAGTAGGGATGGAGTTGTCTAGGCCTGGCAGCTCAAGCTTGGCCCAAGCACTGCGAGAATCAGAGCGAGGGGCAGCAAAGTCAGGCGATGATGCAGATGTGAGTGAGGTTCTCAACTTTGCAGGCATTGAAATTAAGTCTCCGAGCTTGAAACCCCTCTGGCAAGATGCAGCAGAGTTGTCTACAAATGACAGGCTTTTGAAAACAGTTTATCAGCGAGGACAGAGACGAATGGTAGAGATTCTCAAGATTCAAGCTCCTGAGGATGGCCATGTAGTGGGGCATGCTCTTGTGAAAGCAGTGGAAGGAAGCAACTTGTATGTTGTCAAGATCTTGAGGAAGGGGTTAGCTGAGCTTACTATGAGTGAGCTCATGCCTCGGTTTCTGGCTTTTTCAGTCCTCAAAGCAATGGAGATAGGATCATTAGAGATTGTGCAAGAGCTTATGAAGCCACTCAATATTTCAAACATGGCATTGATGGGCTACGAGCTTGTGAAAAGCAAGGATGATGGCTACCCCTTTGTGAAGGTGAACCTGACAAAGGACTGGCAGAAGTTGATCTTAGGGTTCAAGAACCTTTTGCCTGCAGCAGAATTGAAGCTGCAGGCTGAGAAGCTGGAGCTCCGAGGCACAAGGACTGACCAAGAAGCAATCCATACTGCCACCAGGCTATGTTACCACATCTACTTCATCTGGCGCTTGCTCATCATTGCAGGTGGCAGTGCCCATGTGTCCATCTTCCGTGAGCTTCTGCTGCGGCGTGATGAGCACAATGTGATGGCAAATGAAGCTAAGAGCACTGCAGTTGGATTTGAGAATCCCCGTGTCCAAGAGCTCATGAGGGTGAGAGCTCAGATTGATGATGACTTCATGAAACTGACAATGAAGGTGTTAGCAAAACAGGGCCGTGATAAGATTCTGTATATTCTTTGGCGTTCAAGTGAAAAAGGGAAGGTTAACAGCAGCTTGCCTCGGAAGAAAAATGCAGTCAGTGATAGTGTTGAGTCTTTGTGGCACTGTGAAGCACGGTCCCACTTCGGACTCTGGGAGATTCTCATGGATGTGCCTGTGCTCCTCATGGACATGGAGGGCTCATATCAGGATGACAGCGAGAAGCTGAGGCAGAGCCTGCGGCGCTATTCTTATGTCCAGCCTTTGATTCCTCAGGTTGCCAAACTCAATGTCCAGTTCCGAATGTCTGTGGACATTCAGCAAAATTTCATTGAGCTAATGGTGGGCATCAACCATGTGCGTGTCACGGTTGACAACTCAGTCTGGGAAGAGAAACGAACAGGCCACTTCCCTTCAAGAGTCTACCTCTCTATTGTTCCTGTCAATGCTGGGTTAACCTCCGTCACCATGACAGGCTCCTCACAAAACACTTCTGTAAAGGTTGGGGTGACAGAGCAGGTCCGTGTGGGTGTTCGTGCAAACATCAAAGCTGCACCGGCAGGAGGATTGAGCCTTACAGCTGGGAAGGCAACCATGTCAAAAATCGAAGGGAAGCCTTGGCAAATGGAACAACTCCCAGAGGAAGGTGACAGAGGTGGCAGCTTTACATGGACATTGGCAAACCTTCGTGGCTCTGGCTTTGATCGTCTCAACCCCATGATTGGAGAGGTGAAGAGATCAATCTGGCAGTTCGGGAAGAGGGTGCCATTGAATCCACTGCTGGTGCTGCCCTTTGGGAGCAATGGGGGTGTCCAATTCACAGCCTCAGAGTACAGTGATACACTGGCATGGCGATACCCTAAGGACCTTGAGAACACCACCCTGATGTTCAACATCGTGGGCCGTGTGCACACCACCTACATCACTCAGGACACATTCTGGGAGACGCGCATGATGCCCTTTGAGTGTAAGGTTGAGCAGAAGCTGGAGCCTTGTGGTGAACCTCTTGGAGCAGACAAGAAGAAGAAAAAGAAGAAATAAACAGGTGATTCTCTTCCACTCTCTCTCTCTCCACATGTATGTGTATAGGCCTCTCTATGCCTTTGGCATAGATGCTTGCTTGTACAAGGATAACCTAAAATGCAGCTTATGCTCACAAGCTTGCTCCAGCTTGAATGAGGACACTACTGAGTTTTTTTATTAGCTATGTTTCTTTGAGTGCAAGCCAACATCATATCTGAGTCTTCTGATTGCTTCTAGAAATGCAATAGAAACTCAGGACACAGATCGTGTATAATGGTATGCCCAAAATTTTGGGTGGATTTATTCATACTGATCTAACCCATTGTCAGGAGCTGATGAAGTCACTGGGTAGTTATGGCAACTTGTCACTGCTATGACGAAGGTGATTGATGGTCTGACACTTTGTGAGTGTCTCTCATAAGGTTATGACTGCACTCATTGTCATGTTACCTTCAAATTGTTGTTGTGGGGATTACTTTACAATTTCATAGATGTGTGTGTGAATGTGTGTATGTGTGAATCTTCAACCAGGTCCCTCCTACCAAATGTTGTCTTCTGTACTGATGTAAACTCCATTGATCTCATCAACAGGTCTATATGGTTGCACTCCTCCAGCTCTGAAAGTCCCTCCAACTTTGGTAGTGTCTGCCATGAGATCAGAGCACATGACTGATTTATAATGTCTTGCTGGTTGCTGTTGCAATCCAGATCTATGCAAGCTAAAGAATATTCAGGGGAATTCTATATGTTCAAAGTTGTGGAGCAAATGGTGAATGCAACATTTCATTGTCAGGTGTTATTCATGCAAGTGCAAATTTGTTTTAGTTTTGGTGGGTCCTTATCATCTGGGCATGAATTTGTAATATCATTGCAAGCTTTTCATATTGCAGGGCTCTTTCCTTTGCAACCTTTTTGCAAAATGAAACGCAAGAGGAAAAAAAAAAGTGCTGTAGAGTTCCATGTTAAGTGGTTCAGGGGTTAAAGGTTTTTTTCTCTCAGCAAGCTTTTCCATTGTTTGGAATTTGCCAATGCTGTTGTATTTTTTGTTCCTTCATGGATGATAAAGGATCTTGGAGTTGTTTCTGGCCTCTTCCTAGGGTTTAAACTTTAAACAATTTGTACAAAGGTAAGTACTGTTCTTCAGCATTCAATTCCTGAGTTTGCCACTTGGACAGTGTGGAATATATTTTTTCTTGAGGGACCTCTTTGGGGATTATTAAATTTCGAACTTCAATGGCAGCTATTGTAACTCAATGCCAAATACATTTTGCAGTGGAGTGGACTCTCTATGGGCAGGTAGCACTGATTTCTCCTTGTGTGGGTAGCTTGGATTTTTGTGATTTCCTTCACCACATTCATAACCTTTAATTTTTCATCCTTCTAATAGCTGCTACAGATGTCAGTCCGGTAGGGCTAGAGTGATATAGACATGCAAAGCTAGGTACTAATGATTCTCTATCATCACCTGCCATTCCCGTTTCTTTGTTTGGAATGATCATCAGGGTTGACAAAAGAGATTTGTTCTTGTCAGCCACCCCAATTTTGCACATTCCGAAGAGACTTGGACTGAATCAGAACTGAGACGGCAAAATGCACACTAACATGATATGGTGAAGTACATGAAAGACTGCTTCTGGATACTTTTCCTTATCTTGCAGACCCCAGAAAAATCATTAGACGTAGACCAGGCACCCAGACAATACATGATCCTAATGGCTCCAAAATTACTAGAGGTTTGGGGAGCAGCAAGATAGTGTGCCTCAGTGATGGTTGTTGTCATAAGATTGCTAGATGAGGCAAACTCCATGTCAAGGACATGAAAAATGTCAAAACAATTGCTGCAGAAAATGAACAGTTTCCAAGAACAGTGTCACTAACGGAAACTCAATGCAGCAATCTGTAGGAAAGCCTGAGCTGCCCATGAATGTAAAGAAAAGAACTTGCTAATACCACTCCAACAAGCAAAGCACAATTGTGCCAGCAAAAGCTCATTCAGCCATTTCTTTCTTGGATTATCAAAGAAACTCATGAAATTGGCATGAAAAAAAACAGCTTAATGTGGTTTTTGAAAAGGGTGGGATATCCCAGACAAGGTGCAGCTCATGTTCTGGGACTAGATTATGAGGAAAGTATCAAAGATGGAATACCCCAACACAAGGCAAGAACATACCTTCTGAAAGGGCTGGAGATATTGATGTGCGAGTTGCTGTGAAATAAAAGCACCCTGATTGTCAAATTTCTCTTTCCGGAGAAAGATCTCACCAGTGGGCACAAAATTCAGGGCTTTCTCAACTTCTCGGTCCTCGCAATCTTCAGGCAAAATCAAGAGTCCATCAAACCAGAGCTTGCAAATACGCCTGGCAGAGATGATACCATCATTGATCAAAATGGAAGAAACTCCACTCCTGCATTAAGTGCAATAGGTTTTTGGATGCTTTTGTTACTCATGGCACTTCATCACAGTTGCTGGATTAATAGCAGACTGTTCATCAGCTTCTATGAAGAATATTTTCAGGCAGAAAAGCACTGACAAAAATGCTGAAACTCTGATATGGATTGTAAGTCAGTCCCTGGTCAGCACAGAGGTGAGTAGAAGAGTGAAAGAGCTGAAAAAAATATGTTTAGAGTGATGGGTACAGAGAGAAGCTTTGTGACTTTGAGATGAAATTTCCACTACAATATTCCTAATTCCATGTAATGAAGAAGGCTGTCACTTGCCCTGTTGGCCTTGATAGTGCCAAGTAGAAGAATATCAGTTCATGCATCAGGCCAGGGCTAAAAAGGACAAATATTAAAGCCACTTCTCAAGACCATAATGGCACCTTGGAGGATTTCCAAGAATTGAAATCTGTAGCAGCAACAAAACCAAGCATCAGTTCAGCTGGTGTGCATTGCAGCATACAATTGACACAAACAGAGATTTGCTCTTTTATGAAAGTTAGAGTATTTGACATGTGCCACCTGAACCCATTTTTCTCAAATGAGATTCTTTGATCCAACTCAAACACAAAATAAACAAGTCCCAAATTGTGGAAAATTATGGATGCTGCATCTGAGAAAGGGTTTAAGGGAAGGAAACAATATGTGCAAGCTCAGATAGCATTTCTTCAGCAGCACGCACATTTTGGACACCATGATTGATTCATCTCTCTGCAATGCATGTGCCAAGAATATATAAACAATAACAGGTTGCAACCAGAACAAAAGCTTTCCTCAGTATATCTCAGTGTAAACGTCTTGCAAAACTTGCAAGCAACCTTTGCAGAAATGAGTATTTGCCAGCATTGGTTACTTTCAAGGGGCCAAGTAAAATTGCACTGTACTTTTGCTATGAATCTCACAATCCAGAAAATGAGCTGATTTTGTAAATATTAAGTTCCATTTGAATGAAATTGTGATGTTGCATGCAAACTTAATTCAATTGAGTTCAAATTGAATTAAATTGAATTCAAATTCTTAAATTATTATTTTTAAACAATATGAATTGACAAATTGGCAAATGGTGTATCAAGGGAAGAAAGAGATGAATCCAAGTTCTATGAATTCATTGATATTGGATGGCATTAAATTGGTACCATAATGAAACATGTCATCACATCTACCAATGACACAAAATTATCTCAATATGAAAGCATCACCGAATTGTTGGAAAAACAACCAATTTTGGAGACAACTTTACAATCTACATATAAAAGTGATAAAAAGGATTTTAATGATTAAGCAATTGGTATATTCATTAAGATGGTGGAAAACAATACTATCATGGTGAATATTTTCAAGAAAACCAATGTTTTATTGAAAAGAGTTGATCACCAAATTGATAAACTTCTAAATTATAGGCATGATATCTACTTTGATTTTGAATCATATGATGTAGTTGGGAAGAGGAATTTACCTTGTCATTTTAATTTTGTTTCATAAAATGTGTTGACTAATAATTCTTGAGCTTGTGCAATTTCTAACATATTTTTATTTTGATTTTTGTGTCTTTCTTCTATTTTGGTGCCCTTTTGATTTCTCAATTCCAAAAATTATCTCATTCTCTTCATCTGCAACTTCTACTTGACAATCACTTTTGAAATATTGTAGTCTATGCATTTTTTTATACCTTGATTTGCCATATGGAATTTGTTCTTATGTTGAAATTGTCCAAGGAGATGGTTGGCTTCTTCTTGCATTAATTGATCAACTTTTTTGCTTGGCCCATGTCTATTTGCATTGATGATGCATAGGTTATGAAGGTAAATGCAAGTTCTAATCATAGATTGAGTAGATTTTATAATGGCATGTCAATTCTCTTTGATATAATTCTCCACCATCCTTTCAAAACTCCAAAATGTTTTAAACAACCATTCAAGTACTTGATTGTATGCAAGTCCAATATGTGAACATATTTGTCGAAAGTAATCAATGTTCAAATTTTGAAACAATGTCTAATCATGGTAGTGATTAATGCATCTAAATTCATAGTCCCAAAACTTACATCTTGTGTCAATCACAACTTGTAGTAAAGTTGAACAAAAACATTTTTAACAATAGTAAGAAGATGGATCTATAGGTGATGTGACCCCCAAACGCAAGATATGCCTTGAAATGCCTCAAATTCATTTAATAGTCATCTTATGCTACTTCTTCTTAATCTTTCTATCATAAAAGGTTTCACTTGTGTATTTTAATAGTTGCACAAATTTTTTTCACAATGATAAAAGAAGTGATTTTAACCACTCCATAAATTTCATCACATTTGTAAAATTGTTATTGAAGATTGCCTAATCAAAAAAAATGTGATGGCTACTCGTGTTTTAGTTGGAATGCATGATGTCATATGTGTGAATGTGCCTTACCCAATGATGGAGCTACACTACCACTCAAATAATGAAAGTTACTAGAATTAACATCATTAGTTACTTAAAAGTCTTTCTTGATGCTTCATTTACTTTCATAATGAAAATTGTCATCATCATCCTTCCCCCATAATGTTGATGAAATGTAAGTTTTTGCAATGCTACAATTATAATAATAACATGCCAAATCATGATGAAAAACAAAATAGTTATAAGAATGTTTTACAACTATGTTCATGCAGGTGGTTTGATTTCTAAAGTTCAACCCTAAGAAAAATAATGAGCAAAAAAGAATGAATGAAAGCATATAATACCTTGAGTCATAATTCTTACTTCTTGACCTCAAATGGTTTTAGACATGAACTAAATGGTTTTAAAAGTGTAATATTTTATTGATAACTTGAGATCAAACAAGGAACCAAAATTGGTCAATATTTTTCATTATTGGTCTCAAGATTTCCCCCCCCCCAATTCCTAGTTTAAAGCAAGCCTAAACAAGGGTCCATTAATTTCAAATCTAACATTTTCTGAGTTAAATATAGCCACAAAGAGGTCCCTCTCAGAAAGGTACTAGTTCCAGCGATGGTTCACTCTCACCCACAATAGGGCATGCTAGCCTTCCTACACCAAAACCATTCATTAATTGCAAGTTTAGACAATTGTGGGCTTAGACCTTCTATCATTGAGAGCTTTTTTCCTTTTGGACAAATTTTGTTGCTTTTGTAACCAAAAAGTTGGGAAATTTTTATTTTTGAGTGTAAATTCAACTAATGTTTTGGCCAAAAAATCATCAAACTTTTTACATCAAAACATTGAAAAAAAATCAAAAGGGAACAATGGCCCAACAATGTTTTTTTTCATTTTTATAATGTACTTGAAGTAGTGGCAACCATCCATAACATAGTTTAGTCAAATGTGACTACAAACAGGATATGAAAGTTAAAAATCTTATGCATCCTTCACATTTTTGGCTACATGCTAGAACCCAATAGAGAAATCTTGCAATTTTTCAAAAAGAAAATCAAAACTTGGCAACATGATAATAAAA
>Ga0209611_10001340_pt1 | contig 41464 bp, 31 predicted proteins | sample S1TSphgellanicum_3_FD_187693 | JGI IMG/M metagenome (GOLD analysis project Ga0209611, IMG submission 187693) | Host-associated microbial communities from peat moss isolated from Minnesota, USA - S1T2_Fc - Sphagnum magellanicum MG (SPAdes) (version 2) | ecosystem: Host-associated > Plants > Peat... | reverse complement strand
ATCCCTTCAAAACAAGCTCAAAGAAATCATGTCCTCCAATTACATGTCTAACATGAAATCATTATTCAGATGATGATTTCAGGGACAGAAAGCAGAGACCCACCTTCAAATGATCTGTAGAATGCTTCAGCAATCTGGCCTCTTTCTTGGCCATTGAAAATGCGGGATAATATACATGAGAATGCTCCCTCTTGACAGGACTGCCTGTTACTCCCTCTCCATCCCTACCAATGTTCACAAGAGCTTTCGACAGGATGCTAGTTTGACCTTCATGTTTCAGTACCTTGCCTGTATCTTCTTTGACTCGAGCACTTACAGTTTCACTTGGTCTCTTCCCAGGCACTGGAATATCTGGAGAACTGTAGCACTATCATTCTCCTTCCTGCTAACAGGAGCAGCCCTCTCACCTTCCCAACTAGTTCCTTCACTGACTATTTTGGTTAACCCTTCTCTCACATTGCTCATCGAGTTCATCTCGGTCCCAATTACAATCTGGACGCTGTCCACTGCGATCCTGATGACTGTCATATGTGAACCCAGGATTTGCTCCCCTATGCTCATCCCAGTTCCATTCCTCGTCGTGAGCCCCACAACTGTGATCATGCTTTTGAGAAACATTGGCACCATGCCAAGCCCCAGCATGATGAAACTCACCTTCATCGCATGAGAACTGATGAGATGCATCTTCACCATCTTTAGGGCTTGCAGACACACTCATGAGGGCTGCAATACACCCTCATTTGGTGCAGATAAATTCTCTGGTCCACCCCGTTGATTTCTTGACCGTTCTCTCTCTCCTTTTCTGAACCATACTGATGATGATGATGATACAGTGGACTCAATGGGAGAAGAACCATGAGCCTTTGACCCAGATCTTGATGACTCCGGAGATGAGCAAACCTTGGATAGGGTAGAGTGGTTCAATGACTCCTTTTTGAAGACTTCATTCTTGGATCCAATGACATCGGGTGGAGCAGCTGGTGCATGGCTAGGAGTGACCTCTAGAATCTCTGGTTCTTGCTCAGAAGGTAAACATTGTCCTATTGACATGTCTATTTGACTCTAAGCGAGGGTGTTCATGGGTGCACATCCTGCTTGGGTCATTTCACTGCTCGTTGCTCATCCTCTTTTGAATTTTTTTTCTTCTGTCAAGTACTTTGTTCAACTCCAGCTTTGAATTTTCTATATCTGTAGCCCTCCCATTCTCCTTCTGATCCAGACCTTTCTCACTCTTGCCACTCTTGTAAAACTTCAGGGGAACTTCTGGAATCCTTCAACACTGAAGCAAATATTATGTGTGTATCGCATGTCTGTCTGCCTGGAGTGATGAGCATCATTTACATTGATCACACATTATAGAACCAAGCTTTGCCCCTTTTGGGAACTCACACGCTCTCACCAACCAACCCTTGATGTCTTCGTCAAGACTAGCATCATTGTTGTGTTGTGCACCTTGTTTGTTACCCCCTTGCTTGCTTTTCTTCAAACTTTGAGTCTGTTTCATTGCCCTCAGCTGAAAATCTCCATCTGCTTCTTTCTCTTTGCAGGAGTTGAAAGCAGAGCTTGTGTGCTTCAGCCCTCATCCCAAAAGCCCTTGCAACTCGGTTTCGTTCTGGATCCTTCTCTTTAACAAACCCATCAAACCCATCAAACCCATCAAAATTTTGTGCTAAAAAAACCAAAATAAAGTTGCATTTCATAAACTATACATTTGATTATAAACTAAACATCAAGAGATTGGGTTCAAATTGTAAATGCATGGTAACATGATTGATTGCAAAGGACCTTATACATCTTTGCCAACTTCTAGAAAAGGAAATACAATTAAGACACAATCCAACATGTGTAAAAGCCATCAACTTGTGTGTGTGATTTACTAGTTCATGTGTGTGCTCAAAAGAGAGTAGAGGTATGATTACAAGAAGCAAAGGCATGAGCAACACACCTAAGAAAGGAGGAAATTGAATTGGGATGAAAATCTTAGATTAGCTAACTACAATAGCAAGGACCTTCTAAGTATGCCACCACAAGCTCAAGATTGTGATAAATCGATGCATAAAGGATTATTTAAAATTAGAATATGAACAAGGATTTTTTTTATTTTGGGTCACTAACACAAGAAAAGTCCCAAAATCTATTAATTAAGCTTCTTAATAAAAACCTCTTCACACAAACAACCCTTCCTAAAAACAACTTTCTATCTTCTTCTTCTTTTCTTTTTTTCTTTCTCTTCACATTGCACCACCATCTCCATCCAAATGTGTTAGTTTCTAACTATATTAAAATTCCGAAAAAAATCTTGAAAATCTTGGAAATGAATTACAACGATTTAGAAATGTTGCAATTTCATTTCCATTGTGGTAATGGAGGATAAGGTATTCGCATTATAAGACCACGTTCATTCCAAATGTGTTAGTTTTTGGATATCATGGAGTTCTAACAATTCTTTCAAAATTCAAAGATTATGCACATGTATTAATTCACACATGTTGCAATTTCAAATTTCCATTATTATCACAATAGAGGACAATAACATATCACATTACAATAGTGTGTCGTGTCCATGCAAATTGTGCATGTTCCTAGTTCTTAGAGAATATTAACAATTCTTTCAAAGCCTAAATAATATTATGCATGCAACAATTCAAAGATGTTGTAATTTCATTTCGATTATCAACAATGGACCAGGATAATACATTGCCTCCATTTAAAACTTGGGAAAGAAATTCGGATTGTGTTAGTCTTGTCATGCAAATGTGTCAAATTTCTATTAGAACAAGTGCTTCTTATTATAAATAATGTTTTCTTGAAGATTTGATAGAGAAAAAGGAGCAATTTCATTTTATATTCACAAGGGAAAGTACTTTGTCAATGTAAGACCATCTCATTCGTTATTTAGTATTATGTGTATTTTGTCATATTTTTACAAGGTTGGTGACATGATACTATATTGTTAGTGTGAAATCACATTAAAACACATTAGTTTTCAACCTATAGATTAGTGCACAAAATGGAAGAGTCTTCCCTATCCAAAAATATCTTTCTTAGTCCATTCCCTTTTATCTTATGTTGTAGAAGCATGTTTATTATGCTTAAATATGGATATCCTTGTGCATTGTTCTTATTCATATGTTTTCATGATTGAAAAATGTAATTTATTTTTTGAAAAATGCATTTTTTACTAACACATTTTGTGAAAGTTAATGCTTGAAGGTTGGGGTGTTTTGGAAATAATGAACCTTCAATTGCAATAATGAGTCTCTAAGGTCAAAAGCCTTGAGAGCCCATTATTTTAGGAATGTTTCAGTTTGAAGGAGTTGCATGATGTAGAAATCAACAAATTTTTGTTCATTTAAAAAAAAATCATGTGATACTTGTTGAATACTCATAAAATATCAAAAGAAAAAAACGAAAAATTACATATTGCATTTTGAAAAACAAAATGTTTGCAAAAGTGAACATTTCATTTTTCAAAGCATTTTGTTTCATTTATTGCAAATGTTTCATTTTTCAAAATGCCTTGCAAGATCTTATGTGTTGTAAATGTTCTTCCAACTAATTTTTAAAAAAATTCAAAGGTTTTTATGCACACCAAATCATGATTATTTTCAAATACACATTAAACATATTAATAAAATGTCAATTTCAATCGACGAGTGCCTAGTGTTTGTTAAAAATACAATGTGTAGTCAATAAGGCAAAATGAAAATCATACAAAAGAAAAAAAAGATAAGGCAAAACTAGAAAATGCACTCATTTTGATGCATTCCTAAAATTTACCTTGTCTTTTATCATATTGGCCTATGTGCAATTGCTCACCTTAGTCCAAAAATTTGGACTATTCACAAAAATAAAATTATCCTATTGTCATGAAAAGGAACAAAGGTAGACATTGTGATAAATTCATTAACACAAATAATGATAAACACATAACAAAACATATGCAATAATAGAGTTTTGCACACCAAATAACCTTGTTTCTTTTATTCGAACAATAATCCAAGATCTATTTACTAAGGCACAAGTGGGATCAAAACGCTCTAAGCTTACTCTCATGAACTATTTTAGTCCTTAGACTACAAGAAATCTTGTATTATGTAACCATTCAATTTGCAACTACATGAGATTATTCATCATTTGTAGTTTATGTTTTATAATTTTTACAATTAATAACCATTTTTTAAAAAATTACTATTTTTGTGACTATGGCGTGACTACGAAATTATGCATCCTTCCATATTGACTAACTTCTTGGGTTTTTCATCCAAGAATAGGCCCTTATGTTCATTTAGTTGCAATTTAGTTGTAACTTGGTTATTTTTTGTGGTGTGCTTATACATTTATGTACAATAAAATGTTTTGGACTACATTAAAAATATATCTTACATGTCGTCAAGATATACAATGCCTTGAAACTAATGATTCATTGATTTGACTTTATTGATATGTTCCAACATGTTATCACTTGGATTCATTTATAAGGAAAAAAAATTGATGTTTCAAAAATAGTTTGTTTTTACTAACCCTTTTGTCTCATAAAGATTCAACAAGAAATCCCAACTCTCCTTGGATGTGGAAGCATAAATGACATTGGGAATCAACAAATCTTGCAAGCAAAAACTAATCAAGACTCTAGTTTCTTTTTTTTCCCCCACTCCAAACTGTTTTCAGTTGGTTTGATTTATGTACTAGACATAACTTTCCATAGTTCTTTTTCTTCTTGAAATATTTGCATTTTGAACTTCCATAAATAAAAGTTTTTTCCACCAAATCTAGAAACAATCAATGCAACCCCTAGTGGGCCCATAATTTGTTGACATGATCCCATGGCATAAGCTTGATTTGGATGCAAATTTTGGAAGCATATATTCAAACCTATTTAACATATTTAAATGTGTTTAACTTGAATTCAACCCATATTAAACACATATTATTTCACATTATGAAAAAAAATTAAATAAACAATTTAGTCTTATATTATGTTTTTTTAAACATACCATGATTATTCTAATGTATAATTAAATTATAGTGGCAAGGTCATATTAAGATGACATAATATTCATGTTTAACCAATATTAATAATTCATAAAACAATATTATGAACTACTTGATCATATAATGCAAAATAGAAAATAATAATACATAAAATAAAACTTAATTAATTTTCTTACAAGTTATTAATTATTGATCATTAATAATAATAATAATAATAATTTTAGAGGGAAAAAATGCTTTAAAATATTAAGTTAATCAAACATACTTAGTATCTATTTAATAAATCAACAGGTTAATCTAAGATAAATTATATTTAATAATTTAATACTGAATAATCAATAATTTTTTATAATCTATTAATTAATTTAATATGATTATTTAATCTATTCTATATTTTAGTATCTAATACTCTGTATTTACCATTTATTTGAAATCATTTTAATGAATTATCTTTTAATTACCTGATCATTAATATTTATTAATCAAGAGTTATGGTAACTAGATTATAAAAATATTAATTAAAATTTCACAAATTCAGTTATTGAGTTATTATTAATGATTAATTAAGTTGACTTCCTATTTAGTTCCTGAGTTCATAATTAATAATTTAATTAATATTCAATTAATTATCTGATATTTCATATGTACTAATCAAGAGTTATGGTCAATAATTAATAGATAGTAATTAATTAATAAAGATGCAGTTTATAAAAGTATTAGTTAAAATTTCAAATTTCTAGTTATTACTAATGATTAATTAAATTTAGTTCCTATTTAGTTTATAAGTTCAGAATTGATAATTAATAATTGTTAATCAACATAAATGTTATTAATATTCAATGAATTATATGATAGTTTGAATTTACGAATCAAGGATTATCGTTTTAATAAATAATAAATTAAATAATAGTTAGTGAACTTTAAAATATGAATTAATTAAATTTTCATGAACCAAATTATTTATTAAAACTGATTATCTTTTTGAATTATATTCATTGATTTAATAAGTTCACAATTTAATAGTTGATATCAAATATTGGATATTTACTATTATTTCATAATTAATTAAGTGAAATGTACACTAAATTATTTATTTATATATTTATCTAGTTGATAAATAATATTTAAAAATTTAAGTGTCAAAAATTAAAATTTACTAATAATAAATAATCAATTAAATGTAGAATTAAATTGGTAACTAGTTAATAATTTCATTAAAATTTTAGTTGTTACAATTTTAATGAATTATTTATTTAAATATTAAATAATTAATCTCATGAAATAATTACATATTGTTAATGAATTATGATTATGAATTAATGATTAGTTAATACAAAGTATGAAGTAAAAATGAATGTTAGTCTTAAATTAAATAATTAAAGAATAGTAGGTAATTATAGGTAGGTTTGTAAATGGGTAGGTAGGTAATTAGTTATTGGTTAATTAATTAATTAGTTAGTTAACTAGCTAATGAATTGGTTTCCTATTTAATTATTTAGTTATATAATTTACAAAGTAAAATAGAAGCACAAAACATATGGGAAAATATTTTTAGTTGCAATTCAATTTGCAACTAAAATGCAATAAAAATTTTTAACCCATATGTTTTGTCCTTCAATTTTATCTTGTAATATATATAAGAAAGGTGTATTATCTTAGGTTTTCACATTGGAAAACATGTACCATTCGGGATGAGCTCAAAGAGATTTAACCATAAAAGCAAAAAAATAAATGAAATAACAATAATTAATTACATGGCTATTTTTTAGCCCACCTACCTTCCTTCCTACCTACTTAGGTAGGTAAGTAAGTAGGTACATACGTTTTAATTAGTTACATATTTAAATAAGTAAGGAGGTATGTAGCCTAGGTAGGTAGGTATGTCCTACTTACTTATTTTTACCTACCTACCCACTTACTCAAATAAATATTCATTTGATTTTTTTCCAAAATACAATTAATATGCCATGTGGGCTTATTTTGATTACACCATGTGTCACAATCTAAGACCATCTACAATGAATGCTAATAATGCATGGATGGCCAAAATCAATGTATAAATAATATTAAAAAATTCACCAAAAATTTCTCACAGTTCCACATGGTAGATTTGTGGTATTGTCAAATGGCAGCATCACAAGTCATTGAAATTTGATCGCATGGATTTTTTCAACATTTAAAATCATTATTGTAAAATTACCCTAAGTTGAAACATGTGGTAAATATTGTGTGGATAATTGATAGTTGCAAAAATAGTTGCAAAAACAAAACTAGTTGTAAATGTTATATGGATAGTCAAAGGATGAACATGTATACATTGACTATGTACATCATCCATGGTTCATCTGGTGACATCATGCTAAGTCATGATTTGTGATTAGATGTTGGGTGTGATTTCATTTATGTAACTAAAGCAATTTTAATAATAAATGTTGGTTGCAATTGTTTTATAATCACAAATTGAAGTTGCAAATTGGCATTTTTTTAAAAATGTTAATAATGATTCCATCATATTAAACCCCTTTAATACCAATCCTAGAAACATACATTGTCACCATAACCCATAACATCCTATACATTTTCAGTTCCACAAAATTGAAGACATATCCAAACTACAAATCCCTTCCACCATGATTAATCAAAATTTCGTTAATAACTCTTATTTCATTTTATCCCAAAACTTTTCCAAAAAGTTTGTACAAAAGAAGATAGCCCCCATTAAACATATTTGCAATGTAAAATTTGATAGTGTATCTTCATGCAAATGTTAGATTCCCCACTCATGGACCCATCTTCCTTTAGAATTTCCATGCACACAAGTCTCATTTGTTTTCAACACCCAATAACGAAAACTAACACAACAACATTTCAAGTATACCAAACTTGAAAAAGTGGAATCACTATGGATTAACTCTCAAACCCATTAGAGATTTTTCATCACATCCATATACGTCTCGCCTTAAACATTTTATTATCAACTTCAACAAATTGTTCTGATATTCTTAGTGCAATAGAAATCCAAGAGAAACAAAAACCCTACAACTTGTTATGAACATTATTTTCATCAACAAAAACACAAAATGGAAACTGAAAAGATAAAAAAAAGAATATGCCTAACTTCATTGATTTGAGTCCTTAAATCCCATCTTCATCCTCCATAAGCCTTTAAAAACATAATCTACATGCAGAAAACCACATCTCCCAAATCCAAATGCACCACAAATATCCCATCAACAATTGTCCCACTCCACATAAAATCAACAAGCAAACAAAACAACAACCAAGTGCATCCCAAATTTCTCATGCACCATCATAAATAAACATAGCCTCTAAAAGTGTCTCCACGCAATAGTGACCATCACATAAAAGCTCCATTGAATGACAAAAGACAAAAGGTGGTGAATTGTTTTAACATTATAAAAATAGACAATTTAACACTTATTCAACTCATGGACACGTACTTGGCCAAAACACCTAAGCCCTAATTCCATGTCACATTTTTTTGATGGTAGTCAAGGTGCACCCCTAGTCAACTTGTTTTGTGACCTTTTATTTTCCAATTTCAGCCATGGTCAAGGTGACTTTCTAAACAACTAGGAACTAGGTATCAAAATAACAATAGGGTATGAGACTCCATATCAAAGTTAGGTTAAAGAAATTCACAATTGGAGAATTAAACTTTCTTGTGGGCCTTTTCCGTTATTTCTGTTACCAACACAAGTTCTCAAATGTTATTGTGTTGGATCCACCAAATGATATTGTGTCAACATATCACCAAGTATTTACATACATGCCAATTCTTTAGCTTTACCAACCTCATCACTTGGAACTTTGTCATCGTCACCAAAGGAGTCATCACCCCACTTATAAGTATCTTTCATCCTATTTGTCTTTCATGTGTTTTAACTTATTTGTTGAAAATCTAAATCCCACATCATGATGTCTTTTTGAATAAAAAAGACTTGCCAGTGTATTTAGATTCAAAATTCAATCCAACATAACAGTTTGAGTGACCCAAAACCCATTAGTGCACCATCCAAAAAATCCCATTTAGAGATTTTTTGGATGGGACTAAACTCAACCTAATTTTAGAATAGGGTCTTAACATGAAATTGTTTTTTTCCTTCACACCCCTTGACCCCAATAGTTAGTTTTTTTCCCCACACACCCTCCAACTTAACCTTTACTTCCTTCTATTTCTCCTCCCTCTTCCTTTATGCTTTCCTTTTCCCATTCACCATTTTCTCCTTCATTTTCTTGTTTTCTTCCTTTCTCCATTTGTATTGTTTTATCTTTTTTTAAAAATATTTATTTATTTATTTTTGTGTTTGTTTATGTGTCGTTTCTTGTGTTTTCTTTATTTATTTATTTTGTGTTTTTGCTTTGTGTGTGTGTGTGTGTGTGAAGGAGGATGAGCTTTATAGTAGCACGAGCTTGTTAAGTTGCATAGTGTTTTTAGTGCTAGTAGACCATAAAAGAAGAACTCAACAACAATAAAAGTTGTCAACTTATGGAAGTGTGAATTGTGTGTGTGGGGGGGATAGTGGAGAGGAGCAAGCAAATGTGTGTGGACTTGACAAGTAGTAGAAAGGAAATCAATGTTAATATGATGAGGTACTACATGCACAGCAAACCTTTAGTTTTTTTTCCATTTTTTTAATCCTTGTTTTTGCTTCTTTTCTTTTGTTTTTTTGCTTTGTTTTTGTATTTGGTTTTTTTTTCATTATTATTTTTTTGGGTTTGTTACTTTTAAAAAATAATTGTTATTTTATTTGTTTTGTTTACTTTGTTTTTCTATTTTTTCCATTTTTGGTGTTTTATTGTGTGTGTTTTTGAATTTATCTTTTTTAAAAAAATTTCTGAATTAATTTTTTTAAATGTTTGTTTGCGGTTTTATTATTTTGGTTTTATTTTCTTGTATTTGATTAGTTTTTTGTGTTTATTTTGTTTCTCCACCTTTTCTTTCACTTCTATTGCCGTCCTCAACCATAAAGCCTAAACTAGACAGTTAAACTCTACATTTTGTTTGTAATGTATTATGTTTAAGATTGTTATGGGTATTTTTTTTGTTTGGTTTTGTTCTTGTTATGGTTGTTGAATTTGTTGGTTATTGTTAAATTGATTGAAATGGCACCTTACACAAGGTTGGAAAAAACTCAACCTTTACCAACCATGGATGGGATGGTTTTGGTGACAATCGATGGACTAATGCATGGTGCAACAAATAAACAAATGGTGTTTATGTTAAAAGATCAAATCGAATAAAATGTTGGTTCATGGAAAAAATTGTTTCAATTTGAACATTAATATAGACAAACAATAGCAATTAGTTGTACTATTTGTTCCTCCCCAAGGTGATCAATTTAATTATTTCCTTTTTGGACCTCCCTCACTTTCCAACCAAAAAAGGTTGTTAGGGTTTTTTTTTCATTTTTTTGGTGTAATACTCTAATTGTTTGGGATTTTAATTTTTGAATTAATAGTATCTTCATACACCCATGTCTCTAACCACTGGTGTGTAGGAAATATTTTAGTTTTAATCTTCCCAACCTTCATAATTGTGTGCAATATTATCATCATGTTGACCATAATGTTAAACAACAAAAATAACTATATGAACATAATAGTTATAAATCTAATCCACATTGTTTAAAATACACCATTAAAATAAACAAATCAAATGGTTAAATCTAGACTTAATTGCTTACTTAAATTGGGTACAATATGTATTAAATGCACCAAGACTAAGGCGAAGTTCCATATTCCTTGGGCATTTACATTAGGTTTGCAATATCTTCATCATAGTGAAAAAAATCCTTTGAGAATGCAATACCCTAATGGGGATATTTCACATATTTTGATTTTCATAACTTTGTGCAAGACCCATGACAAAACACTTTAAACATAATTTTTCAAGCCAATGCATATATGCAATACCCTTATATGAATGATGATAAATATTTTAATCATGCTTTTAAATATTTCTTGAGTGAACAAGTCCAAGCTCTACACAGTTTTATTTATTTATCATTGTTTTCAGCAATTGCAAGGTTTATTGGAGTGGCAACCATGTAGGTAGGTGTAACCTATTAGGTGAAGTTTGGTGGGTACCTACCTAAAGCACAAATAGGTAGGTATATGATTAAATAGGTAGATAAATAAATGGGTGGGGGGTAGGTAGGTGGGAAAAAGTCTATCTTAAATTTGAACTTCGCATTGCTACGCAGTACTAGTGACAATCAACTATATATATATATATACACACATATATATATATATATAATGTTTTCAAACAATTTCAATAATTCATTGTTATTTATGTTAATGTCAAATTTAATTTTAATTGATATACATTTCGTGGAGGCAGAAAGACACATGTTAATTTGTTTTTTCATATCCATGTTGGTGGATGAGGAAGAAAAGTGAAATAATTATAAAATGAAGGTATTTATTAAGAAAGGTGTGACATAATTATCCATTGTGTCATATCCAATATGTATTAGCAATGGATAGAACAAAGTCCAAACCTGAATTATTTTTTAAAAATTAAATTTAAAAACGAAAAGAAAAATACTCCGTCTGCATTTGGACAAGGTTTACAAGACTAATCTTAAAAATATACACAAATATATAGGGTTTGTGGAATAGGGTTGGGGCTAGTGGTGAAAAAATGTCTATATGGTCAATACAAAAGGAAGCCTTTTAAAAATGCATTCATACTTGGTGTTAAGGGACTTTAGTCTTGAATCCCTTCTCACCATACTAGTCATTTAAGACTTAAACTTACTTATCATGAAGATTTTATGTTAAACTTACATTCACTTAACATTAAGCTATCACCCATTTAACATTGGGTGCCACCTAGATTTGCATTTAACATTGATTTAATATCAAGTGTGAATGCAACATTATAGGGTTTATTTTAAGGAATAACTTTGTTGAATTAGCTCTTCAATGTTATGATAGTATTATTATATAGGCTTGTGCCTAGGTGCAAAGAAAGAATTTGTGGCCAATGAATTATGAGATTGTTCAAATTGGTATCTTGAATTGTTTTAAAGAGTTGCCTTAGTGAAGTCATATGGGCATGTTGCATGCAAAAGACACGGAAATTGGAAGCTTTAACAAGAATTTGGAGTTTTAACACATAATGTTGTTCTTTAATTTTACTCCAAGATTTTACTCAAGGTGCATGTGTAATAAGCACACACTTTGTTAGAGAGGTTATTAGCCCAAGCGGAAAATGGTGACAAATAATTTTAGAACCTTTAATGTTGGGAACAAGAAGCCTCAACATGCACTTAGGAGGGTCCAATTTTTTTCTTTTGGGTTGAAGGATTGAGGAGGAATTTTTTTGATTGTCCCAAACGCGTTCCATCAAGTTTCAAAATGTTCTTCCAAGTTCCCAATATGTTCCCTGAAGTTGTTCCCAATAGGCCTCCAATTGTATATACTTGTCATTCTCCGTTTTAAAAAAAAATGGTGACAAAAAAAAATTAGGAATAAAAATCGTGTTGAGCCAATGAGATGGTTCATAATCCACCTAGGAGCCCCAAGTTTTTTTTACTTTTGAGGAGGGTGGGGACTGGGGGTGTTGTTGGATATTGTGGCTTTTTCTTGCTGTTCCCAATGTGTTCCTTGAGATGTTCCCAATAGCACCACACTATTATCCCATATCCTTTGCCAAATGTTCCTTATGTTGTTCCCATGGTTCCCATCCTTAATGTTATCTCATATGCATAACAAAGTATGATTAACATACTTTGTTATGCATATGAGATAACATTAACAATATTTATGATTATTTTTCAGTCTATAGCCATTTGGGGGCGATTGATACCTTAAAATTTTGATTTGTGGCTCTAAGATATTGAAGGATGCGCTTCACGTTTAATCCATAACCACATAACAATACAAATCAGTGGAACATTGAGATCATATTAGGAACCAATGTTATTTCTTCAATTTTGTGATGTAACCATCCATGGTGGCAATAACCGATAAGCCAATTTAACCAAATTTGGCTATTAAGAAAACATGAAAGCAAATCATTTAAAACAATCCGGTTATGTTTTTTGGATACCTTCTTGAACCATGTATAAAAGTTTGGCAAATTTTTTAGATTTTTTGAGAATTCTTTTCCAAAATTTGGCAATTCTTTTTCAAAAAAACATTGAATTTATGACAAAAAGAAGTTTAAAATTTCAAAAGAGTGCAAACTTTTTGCACTTAAAAAAGGCTCCTTAGGATGGGCTCCCACAAACCATTATCATAAATCAACATACATATAAGGTTATAATAAAATAATAAAATGAATGGGAAAAGGTGTATGTACTAGCCTAAAATGTATGGGCCTTAACTTTTTCACCAATTTATAATTTTATTTTATAATTTTTCACCTTTCAAAATTCTCTCTTGTGCACATATGTTGTTGAAAAAGAGGTACCTCAATCATAGCTTGTAGGGTGCTTGAAAAATATATATGTAAATAATAATAGGGGCTTTTTGGGTCTTTGCTTCCTCTAAAATAAAGTTGTTCTTCCAAACATATCCAAAAAAGAAAAAACCATAAATGAATAAAGTCCAAATGGGAAGGTTCCAAACACACACACACACACATATATATTGGATTTTCTTAATAATATTTTCCTTGTTTGTTGTGTGTCTTCAGCTTTAATTTTTGTTTTATTTGTGTATTTATTTCTTATTCTTGTGTCCAAACAATATTTTAGTTATGGTGGCTAAATTTAAGCTGAATGGGTACTTCAAGGACCAATAACACTAGTGACTTTTGTGAAAGGTTTGAATTTAAAAATCCATCTTTGGAATGGAACTTTTCCAGATTGCAAGCTTTTGACATTCTTCAAGGCCAAAAAAAGCCAATTTTGCTCACTGACATCACAAGCTATGAGAATCTTCACAAGCCTTTTAATAGATTTGAGCATTGGGTTAGTAGGGCTAAAACACAAGTACTTTATTTGCCATCTTTTGTTGTGGAATTTCACAAAGACTTAAAACTACTTAGCATTTGAAGTAGAGGAGGGTTTAAGGTTCACAATTTAGGGTTCACAACCTTGTTGATAATAACCCATCTAAAAAGAGGCACCAAAGTTACAACACCTTCAAGGACTTGGTCATTCTAATTCTATCAAACGAGCTAACAAGCACAAATGTGACATTGGCCATGAGATTTGAAGAAGAGGTAGGTCTTTTTTTTCTCTCAATCTTCAAACACATGAGAATGAATGTTGTGTGTGTAAATGTTAATAGTCTCATATATATATATATATATATATACCATGTAAATATTGTGTAAGTGTAAACGGTTTGTCAAATATATTTTACATGGTGTCATGTGAATATTTTGGGACATGTAAATTTATATATTATATACACTTAATCATTATATATACTTGTGAATCCCTATTTATTAGTTGTGAGTGCATCCCAATGTGGGTACAAAACTTCATTTATTTTTTCAATTATTTGAAATGGGTGCAATTTGATCCTTCCCCAAATAGAAGTGATACACTTTTGCATTTTTTTGACATGATCATGTAAAATTGTAGAAATGCATTTGTTTTACACTTTTAAAAAATGATTTTATGTGACATAAAATGAACCTTATACACTTCCATGGAGTGTAAATAAATTTCATTATGGCATTTACACTTAAGTGTAAGTCCTACATTATATTATACACACACAATACTATGAGAACTTGTTTACATTTGCAAGGACAAAACCCCCATGTCTAATTTGAGGAGATGGAAAGTGTTAAAAGGGAAAGAGACAAAAAATGGCATAAAACAAAGTAGTTGTACAAAGTGGTGGTGGCATATGAGCAAATGTAGGAGAGCCATAGAAAAGCCATGCAATTAAATAGGTAGCAATCTAGTCATAAAGCCAATGGAAGAACAAAATGGGTGGATGGGTGATGGCGGCTCTCTTTTGTCTGTTTTTTTAGCAAAAATTTCAATCCAAGCCCTATAGGTACTACTAGTCTCGAGTGTATAATTTTAAAATCTTTCCAAAGATTAGAATGCTTTTTATGTCTTAGGGCTTTTTGAAAACAAGATATCCTATTCAGATCTTCTATTTTGACGTACTCTCAAGTCTCTTAATATTGAAGAGCATGGTTTGCTTAAAAGAAGAGGATACTTAGAAACAACTTTACAAGATTCTAAAGGCAATGGCTCCACTAGGACTTTTGAAACTCGTTCTAGCAAGTGGGTCATCTATTGTATGATGGATGGATGGATGGATGGATGGATGGTGTGTGAACAAGAAACACTTTTTCATTATATCCCCGTCCCATAACTAACCACAATGGAATGGCCTAGTTATGTACTTACATAATAACCACTTACAATTCCCACCTACTTGCCTATGGTAGTTCTCTTTAAATATATAGGTAATTTGCATACGGGGTAGGAGAGTTAATAGGATAATGGGAGAGTTAATAGAATAGTTTAACAAAGGTTGATTGTCATATAAGGGGGCTCCCATTGGACCACACATAGTCCCAAACCCCAACATGAGGGCCAAGTCGCTAAGATGTTTAGAAAACACAACCAAAAGAAGTAGGTTAAATAATGAATAACTTTCGGAGTATTTTAGATGCTATTATGGACATTGTGGTAGAGAGGCTCACATACCATGTGTGAACCTCTTTTTCAGGTTCAATGATAATTATATTATTTTGAAATGTTGATTTTTTTAAAGAATTATCTGCTTGACATTTTTGAAAGGGAAAGAAATTACTTGGCCCATCAATGCCAAAACCTTTAGGACTTTTAGACATTTGTGTAGGTTGTATGTAAGGTGTATCTCAAAATCTTGTATGCCGACAATTTACCAACAATCACTTACCAATCTATTATGCTAAGCAACTCGAATGTGATTACAACTCAATTAAGTTGTTGGATAAAATGCAATCCTTGCAACTTGCAATCAAAGAATACGATGAGAGAAAGTCATGCAATACATCTCTTTTTAACAAGATCCTTCAAGGACATGAAATGCAATCATTGATGATTATTCTTAAATATTTTTATTTCAACATAATATCAGATCAAAATTTTCATAAATTAACAATTTTTATTGCCAAATTTGATTTTCAAAAATAAAATAATTATTCACCACTAGGGGGTGCTGACAAGTCAAATGAGATAAGCTATTTAAAACATATCCAACAACCCTCAGTATTTAACCTTGCAAAAGTATTATTTCTCACATCCAAGTTAAGTTAGTTACTGTTGCCCAACCCCACCCTTAAAACTAAATTGTACAACTGCAAACAGGTAGGAGAGACTACTAATTGCAACCCACCTGGACCAATCAACAGCAGATATTATTAGGTTGTGCTGTGCTGTGCCTGTTGGCTGCCTCTCTGCAAAAATGCTGGGCCAAAACCATTTTGTTGAGCCAAACCATTTTGCATGTTTTGACTTTTTGTCATCCATCTTTTCTCGCAAGCCGGGCACATACTGAGCACCGGTGGAGCTGGCCCTCTATCAGTATTTTAACACAGAAGAGTGTGCACTGTTTAGGTTCTCCTCCAGTTCCCCCACCCATGAACATGAAAAGATGGACTGTACAAAAGAGAGAGAGACTATTTAACTCTCACCACACCACCTGGGCCAATAATTGTAATTGGCCAATGAGAAATAATCATTTCCTGGGGACTTAGTAAGGTGCGGTGCGGACTTTTCCAGGCCACAACCAGGTAGTTCTTCCATAGTGTTTTTTCTGCAGATCTCCATCCAAAAAGCACTTGACAAGGGGCATACCTGCATGCTCTTCTTAGTATTTCTGGTAATATATGAGAGAACCCCAGAGAGAGAGAGAGGGGATTATGAAGCAGAGAATTCTGTAGGACTTCATAACAAGGAGGCATCACAAACACGCTGGCCCTGCCAATAGATAAAGATGTTGTACATCTACTACGTACTGTGTCCACACTCTGAAGACCAAAACAATCCATTCCAATCTAAACACTTTCACCCAAGAAGAAGAAATCGGTTCTAATAAGGTAAAACTTCCAAAAGTTGGATCCAATGCAGGGCCCAATCAAAAAAGAAGTGAACGTAGTAGAGAGAAGTTTTACATGAGAATATGAGAAAAACATCAAAATGCCATGGCCATATATTTACTGGGGGCTTCAGGCTGGTGGCAGTGCGGCGCAGCGCCAGCCAGCTCTCTCACATAGTCCCCCCCCACCCCGCGCCGCTTGTTCATCATCCTCTCTCTTTGGGTAGAGCTTGTAATTGTGTTCCAAAATCCCCATCAAAACAATTTATTGCAACATCTTCTTTCGTCACCTTCTTCAACTTGTTTGTTGCTGCAATCGTGCCATCTTCCTTCACCACTTTGTTCAACTTGTTTGTTACTGCAATAGTACCACATCTTCCCTTCACCACCTTCTTCAGCTTGTTGTTACTGTAACAGCACCCCAGCAGTATGGCTGATGCATGAGACGACATCCCAACAACAAACCCATTCTGCGTCGGTTGTTTGTTTTTCAAATCAATTGCATGTGTCGTCGGAGTGGAGAAGTCTCGTGTGGAGAGAGAGAGAGAGAGAGAGAGAGAGAGAGAGAGAGAGAGAGAAAAGAGAAGAGAAGCGACAAGACAAGACCAGACTAGACGAGAGGTGGGGTGGTTGGGGACCTGTGGGCGCTGAAGATGGGAGAATTGTGGGTGACTGGGCCGATGCCGGAATGTCCGGCTGACAAGGGATGTATGGTGTGGGTGGAGCGGTATCTGAAGGACTGTGTTTGCAACCGGCGGGATACAGTCTCGTTGGTGATGGGATTGTTGAGCGTGGTGAGCTGGGGAGTGGCGGAAGTACCGCAGATCATCACCAACTTCCGGGAGAAATCCACTGAGGGCATCTCCCTCCTCTTTCTCACGACTTGGGTTGTTGGGTAAGCCTCAGAATTGCACCACCCATTCATTCTTCACAAGGACTTTCTGCTGGCTCCTGGACACTGCTGCTGCTGTTGCTTCTTCTTCTTTTGCACCTTTTGTTGGGTACATGTACTCTGCATAGAATTTTCATCTAAGGAAGAAGAAGAAGAAAACCCATGATGTTGGGCATGGGGAAGAAGCTCCAGCACCTAAAGATCTCAGTACCCATGATAGAGTATCATCAGCTGAGTCTGAAGGGTTATGGGAATTTGTTGTTGCTTGATGGTTTTTGTTATGAGCAGGGATTTGTTCAACCTGGCAGGATGCTATTTGGAACCAGCAACGGTATATGCATGGACCTTCATTTTCTTCTTCTTCTTCTTCTTCCTCACTTCCTGCATGCACTGGTCCTGGAGTAGACTACAGTTTTCTGCGTCTGTTAAATTAGATGGTGAAGGTTGGTGGTCACATGTTTTTATTGATGTTTTTGAGCAAATTTTTTTGGAACACAGAAGCTTGCTGTTTCTCCTCTCACATCTGTTTTTTTGTGAGCTCGTCACTAACACAAGCTCTTCTGGTGGATGTGCACACATGCATGTGCCATCAGCTACCAACCCAATTCTACATGGCAATGGTGGGTACCCACAGATGCATTTTTTTCTCTTTTGTACAACATCCCTTTGCACTCTGTTTCTTGCCTTAACAAATTGGATTGGTGTTTCTGTTGTTGTAAGATTATTAGGTATAATGATTTTGTTTACTCCTCCTTTATTTTTGAGATTTTCGTTTGCAGTTGTACACAATCACAACACTTGTGCTGGTCAGTCAAACTATATACTATGATCATGTCATGTGGCGAATCCAAGGTGCTCCATTCAGACGACAAGGGGATGTATTTCCTGAGGTCAGTTGCAATGTTTTTAGCAAAGATTAGATGTTGACAGAAATTTGTCTCACTTCAGCAGTGTCCAGTGAGAAACATGGGAACAAATCTCTATCTCTGAAACTCTGTGAAGGTGGTGGTTGTAGCACAGGATGGCTTGTGAGTTTGAGAGTTTCAAGATTTTTAGGGTTAGGAGGTTGACCCTGAGAATTTCCAGCCAGCAGCATCTTTTGTGTGTCTTTTTAGCATCACTTGACAGTCAGAACTGAATTGGTGGTGGTGAAGGCTGTGAAAGCAGATGTAGAAGAAGCCCAGAAGCCAGGCACCATACATGAGGCTGCTGATGAAACTATTGAGACAAGTAAAATTCCAAGCCGCCAGACCACATCAATCACTGTTCCCCAAGCTCACCCTTCACCAGGCAGAGACCTCTATTACACGTACCTCTCAACACCCTAGACTTGTTCTGCATTATCCACAGATGTCAAAAACATATTGTGTGTGTTCATGCAGAAGTGTTTTAGACTTTCCCCATAATTTGTCAGTGCGTGTGTGTGTGCACCAGTGGAAGATTTCTTGACTGATGCCAGTTGATGGTCTGTACATGGTTGTTGCACTGGTTATTCAGGTCTGCAAGATCACTGGCAAGTAGCTATGTACCAACAGTTGGCTCTTATGGCCTGGGATCAAGAGGGGGATCTGCTGGTGGCCATATGTCATCAAGCTATTTGCTGCCGCATGTGGGCTCTGTCACATCAGACCCACTTGTAGTAGGATCTCATCCTGTCCGAGCACACTCAGGTCCTGTAGGCACTTCTGTCTCCAACCTGACTCGCACAGTTGAGTTTCCTCTCCTTTTTGCAAGTTCAGGATCTCAGTTAGGAACTTATCATCTGCCTACAGTTTCAAATGTTATGAGAAGTCTGCAAAATGGTGCAATAGATGAGCTGATGATATCTGGTAGTTTTCTCTGAGTGTGGTGTTTGTAATCCTGTGGGTTTTATGATGAAGATCTTGCAAGTTTGCTGCATTTGGCCTTGTTTGCTTCTGAGGTGATTTGCTATGGCACATTCACTATTCTTGGTGCTATAAATGAGAGGGAGCAGGTGGCATCAACAGGAGGACTTCTGGTTGGATCTCTGGGCATAAGCGCTGCTTTCAACAGACATACATTTGGAGGACTTATGGGTGCCACATCTGCAAGGCAGTCTGTTCAAAGTCTCCTACATGTATTTTTCTTTCTATTCTTTGCTTTTTGTTGTGTAGTTCACTGCAACTTTGTTACCAACAGTTCTCTGGTGCATGTGGTTGGATGCTTTGAAAAGGTTTGTCATCAACAGCTGGGAATTAGTAGTGTTTGGCATTACACTTCTGAGGAAGAGAGTTAAGTCACTCACAGCATGACCTGGGTTTTGGTTGCATTTTGGGTCAAAGGGATCTTTCACAAGAGTTTGTCAACATGTTTTTAAGACCTTGATGTGCAGGTGCATTGTGTAACATGGCAGTCAGCTACAAACAAGTGTAGCTTCCCAAGGCCCATGCCATCAAATTGATCACAATCTCATTTCATGGCTGGTTTGGTTTGTGTATGCAGATAAGTTCTGTATTGGATAGGAGTCATCAACACAGTGTCCCTTTTGGTTTGTTGGGGGAGGAAATATCTCCATTGGGTGAAGTGTTTGGGTGGATTATGGCAGTTATATATATGGGTGGTCGCCTCCCACAAATCTTGCTCAATGTATGACCTTCCAGCATTCTTGCTCTTTGTTGTTCCATTTGTATAGAACATCTATCTGTACAGAGAGTAGTAGTTGACCAGCAAGTCTTGTTATTCTATAGACACCTAACATACTTGCTTTGTCTGTTTTCCCATGGTCCTTTATATGGGATGGATGTTTTCTCATGGTGCCATGATGACTCCATGGAATGCTTTCAACAATGATGCTTTTCAGATCAAAAGAGGGACAGCTGAGGTAGGTTTCTCAGGACTCTGGGAATCTCATGTAGTTTACGAGAGTTTCAGGCCATGTGAGTTGTTACGGAGTGGAGGAGCATCTGGCATGTTTTTTGTCCATCTGTTTTATTTTATTTTTCAAAAGCATTTGTTCTAGAGTAAAGTCGTGCAAAACTCACACTCTTGTTTGCTCACATTGGGATTATTTTTTGCAGGGTCTTAATCCGTTGATGTTCATGTTTGCTCTTGTTGGTAACATAACATATGTGGGAAGGTATGAAATCCTGATTCAGAACCTCTTTCTTTCTTTGGTTTGGCTTTCAATAAATCAACTTTGCATCCAAAGCTCATGAGAAGGACATGAGAGAATAAAGAAATACATGGTGGGGGTGGTTTGTGCAGCATTCTGGTACGCAGTACAGAGTGGTCACAGCTAAAACCAAATCTACCTTGGCTGGTGGATGCAGGCGTGTGTGTGGTGCTTGACACCTTTGTATCCTCTCATTGAGATTTTAGTCTCAAATCCTCTGAAATCCATCATTCTTGTTTTCCTGCTTCATGTTCTTTTCCACTCCACAGAACATATGTTTTTTCCAAAGGATTACAAGAAATGAAATGATCCACATGCTTTGTTCTCCTTAACAAAAAGCCAGATTCTATGCCAGTTTATTTACTTCTACAGGAAGGCAATGAAGCTGGTGGATGAAGACAATGACAATGGTGGTTCCTACCATCCAATCAGTTGACTGCAATTTTGTTATTTAGGAGAAGACTAAACTCTGCTCAGTGGTAACTTGGGTCTTTTTTAGGAGTTTTCATGATGGAACAAAAGAGAGGAAATGGGCAGAGCTTCTGAATTTGTTAACACATCCGGCTCCTTATTCATCTGTGTTTTCAGCAGGTTTATCAGAGTGTTTGCTGCAGTTTTTGGAATTGATCAGAAGTTAATTGTTAGTACATAGAAATCAACCATTAAGCTATGATTCCTGAAGTAGTAGTAGTGTTTTTTCAAGCTGTCATTGGCACAATGGGTCTTATTATATTGGACCAATTTACAGCTTTTGTTGATTGAATGAAACAATTCTGTTGGTTGTTTTGATTTTTAGGCTTACTATGCAGTTTCTGTAACTTGGATTTTTCAACAATTGTTTGGACTTGTAACACTCTGAAAATTGTTTGGAGATTTGCAAATCTGAACTTGAGCCACATCCATTTGGTGCCAACTATCAGTCAAGATCCTGAATCTCTTACCAAGGGATGTCCTAAGTACTAGAGCAGGTGCCCAGGCAAGGCTGTGTTCTGCACCCTATTAAGCCTTACTAGGGTGCAGAATGTGCCACAATGGTGTGTTCCCTTGCATAGTAGATTTAGAGATCCTATTCTGCTAGAAGGGCTTGTTAAGGTGCAGAATGTGGCTTAGGGTGGCAAGCTGCTATAAGGGCTTATTGGTGTGCAGAATGTGGCTTAGTGTGCTTTACTTGGCATACAAGATTTAGAGGGTCTATTTTGCAATAAGGGCTTACTGGGTTTTAGAATGTACCCTAGGGGTGCCTTGCATGGCGTAAAAGATCTAGAGGGCTTTTTCTGTTATGCATCAGGCAGGATTGGCACTTACCTCAAAGCAGCCAAATTCTACAATTTAAGAAGTCTGGAAATGGGCAAAAGGCATTATGGAATATGAGGTAACAACTGAGGCCTTTCAAAGTCTTTTTTTTTGGGTTTTACTTTTGAGGATTGGTTATTCTCTATATGCCTATGGTTGCTTCATTCTTGTTGGACAAATGTCTTGAAATAGTAATAGTGAGGAGCTTGGAGCTAGGAGTGAGAAACAATGAGCAGGAGCTGTATGTCAATTATGAAAGGGGAGGTCAGTTGCTTATTGTTGTTGTATTTGCTTGAAGAAATGTCATGGTAGTTGTGGAACCCTAGTAAGCTCAAATGTGTTTCTAGGGTTTTGGTGAGGAATTTAGAGAGAGAGACTCCCCTTGTGTGAGGAGCAGGGATGAGGTACTGTGTGGAAGGGCATGATTTTTTCAAACACCTGAATGCAACCAGACATTGAACACTAATGATCACAGGATTGAGATTGGGAGGAGATTGGGAGGCATCTTGTTGGGGTGGCAGGCACCTCCTTCTGCCTGAGCATGTCCTTTCAACCATCTGAAACTAGGTGCAAATTTGGCAATCGCTCTCTTTCTAGTCCATCTGATCTATAACTATCCAGAAAGAAGGCTGGAAGGTGTTGTCATTGATTTAATGTATCTTGAACTTGCCTGAGGGATGACAGTGTATGCATCAACCCCGTCAATGTTTTGGACAAGGTGTTTCTATGAAATTGTCCTTTCTCCAATTTTGTGGAATGTGCAATGGTGTCTAGTTGCCTATGATGATAAAATGCAAGCTCCCAACTAGCTCTTTTTAGCTTTCCCCTTTTTTCTTTACTTTCAGTCCTCTCTTTTGGGTTTTGTTCAGCTAACTGACATCATAGTGAAGTCTTCTGTTGCTGCAAGTCTTTAAATAGAAGCTCAATATGTTGGTTAACATTGATGTCCACACACTACTTGGAGTTGATTATGTCAATGGGGATGTTACAGTAGCTTTTACTACCATACATGTTGCTATTGAAAATCACAAAACACGTTCATGATAGAGCTCCTCTTATTGTAGGTGATAGAACTGAAGTGAGATCTTTCAACCAACCAAAGGAGCATGTGATAGATTGGTTTTTTGAAGCTTTGTTAGTAATGAGAGATCAATTCTGAGTTGTGAAGACATAGGAGAATGAGGACCATTATTTGGAAACGTTGGTGCTAACAGTGGGTAACACAGAACACATCAATGCATGGGATAATGGTGCAATGGAACCCCATGATGGTAATGCCCGAGGGTGAATTACAAGCTCTTGCTCACAAGTGTGTCTGTGAGATCTTGTGCTTGGGTTGTTAGAATTTAGTTTCAGTAAGGTTTGATTGGAATTCAAGATGATTGAGTGAAGCGTAGTTCTGAAGTGAGGTTTTTTATCCTACACAGCATAGGGATCATTGGTGGAAAGTGACTTGCTTGTTTGACAATTGCTTGAAGCTTATAGAAGACAAAATTTTGTGGTGAGAGTAAATTGCAGCTATTGAGATAGTCTTGGGAACTATCATGCTACAGGGTATTGCAACATCAATTTTTAAGATATTATCACCACTTTCAAGCTTTAATCAAGAGTCTACTTGCGTGTGTAGAAGAGAGGAGCAATAAAATTCAAATGGAGGGCACAAGACATGATACTTGGACACGTGTAGAAGTATTAAGAAAGGTTCATCTCAAAGCAACTCCAAGCAACCAAGTCCACATGTCCTAGAAGACAACAATGTTCGATTCTTCTACAGGTTTGGTTGTGCATAGTCCTTGTCAACATAAAGTATTTGTCTCTAATATTTCCCGTTAATAACTTTGTATTGTGATGTCATTCTATGTTTGTATGTAAATTTAGACACTAAATCCATGTAAAGAGTGATGGGATACGAACGATATCAAACTTTTAGCATTTTAATTGAAATTTAAATGTATGAACTTTTACTTTGGAATGGTTCGCAATTACACTCACATGCAATTGTGATCACAATGGCTTGCATGTGACATTTAGTTGAATGAGTTTTGCTTATGATGATGAGAATCATAATGAAGGTTGTCTAGGTTGTGCTCAAATATGCAAGGGGCAAGCTATGGGTAGAAATAACTTGGAATGAAACAAGTAGTTGATTGTAATTGCACAAAGGATAGTAGGTTTGAGTAGTGAGGTTTTCATGGACTACACAATTGTCCTATTACAATCACATTCTATGCAACTTGTAATGACAATCTCTCTACTCTAGTGCTCAACTTAGCATTAAATGGATCAGGACAAGATTTTATGAACAATTGTCAAGGGAAAAAGATATTGGATTTAGCTCCTACTAGACCAACTAATTGTGACTTATTAATCTCCCTTCTCTCGTGTATCTCTTGGGCTTTGAAGTTCTATCTTTCAAGAAGCAATTTGTTTTGAATTCTATTAATTTGTTTTCAATATTACAAGATATAAGTCTATTGATGGATGTTTTTGGATTGGAGTCTAGAGAGATTGAAGATAACGTCACTGATTGGAAAGCAAAATAGATGTTGAAGGAGATGGGGACAAAAGACATGTCACTCTTCCAAATGCACAAGTTTTATTTAGGTTTTGGAATTTTTTATGTCACTATGTGATATAATTTATTGTTTGAGCAAATTGCCATTCTAATAGAGAACATGAATAAGAAAAATGCAAAAAAAGAAAAAATGACAATGGGATTACTTCTTCTTCCATGGGATCACCAACTCCAATAGTTGCAATTCAAACAATGCTACAAACCAAAAGGGAGAAACATATATAAGCACACATTACATTTACGTGTTTTATTTTTCAACTTTGTCAATTAGGTAGATTGGTGATCATCCACAAGAAGAATCAACCCAATTTGGCTAGAGGTTCAATAGCACAATTGAAACCTATTGGAAGCATGCTTAGTTTTGGCAACCTATAGGAACTCATTGTTTTAAAAAGGTGATTTCTAACTTATTTCCTCAAAATATGGCAACTTTTGTGTATTTTTCCAACAAATCCCTTTACAAAGCTCACAATGGATTTTTTTTGTCACCACAATATGAAAATTTGCCACAAAAAAAACATTGATTACATTAACATACACAATGACTTGCAAGCAAGTTTCAAATTCAAAAAGATATTACCATTTTGATTTAGCATTCTAAATTATTGTGTTAAACATATATGTCTTGTTAAAACAACTAATGTGACATTCGTAATTTGTCGGAAAAGTTGATCATAATCATGGATGAACACAAATTAAAGTAGAAATAACAAGAGATTGGAAATAATGTTATTAATTGGAAGGCAAAACAAATGTTGAAGCAAGGTGGCAAGAGACATATCACCATTCCAAATGCACAAGTTTTATTTAAAAATTTTATTTTAACATCATTATGTGGTATAATTTATCATTCAAGTAGATTAAACTCTAATAAAAAAACATGAATAAAAAAAATGCAAAATAACATTTTTTCCATGGGATCACCAACATCAATAACCAAAGCACAAACAAAAAAGGGGAAACACATATAAATATGTATTACATTAGTGTATATCATTACTTGTAAATTGTCATGACGTGTAGTGTTGTGACGTTCGATGTCATAAAGGTGTAAATCCATAGTAAACTCTACTAAACAAAAAAACTAAAACTAGTCAAAGATAGAAACTAATCAACCAAAAAAAGATGCACGCACATATATGTACAATGCACAAGAGGAGGGTGAAATGAAATTCTCATGTATTAAATTGAATCGAAAAGAAGGAAAGAAAACGTAATGTATGTAAATGGTGGCTGTGTAATAGTTGCTGTGAACATCTAGAAATCCAATTTGATTGTGGAGGAAATTGTTCTTAATAAAGGAATTCTAAAAAAACTAACAAGAGAAGGGAAGAGCTTGACCATTTATACAACTATCAACAAAGCTAAAACCCTAAACAAGCCATAACCCTAAAACACCTAATCATTTATAATAACCTAAGAACGTACATTAAACCTAAAGGCATGATTGGCATGCCCGTAACCCGCGGTCATGTATGAGGCCATGCATATGGACATGACAAAACACATTTCAAATTCAAAAGTATATTACCATCTAGATTCAATATTTTGAATTATTACATTAAGCATACATGTCTTGTTCACACACCTAATAGACATATTATGGAATAACACAAATTGAAACATGGGTAATGACTAACAACCAACAATACCAACACTTGCAAGTAGACATATCAAAACCATTACTAGAAAATAAAAGATTATGGATGTTAACATAGTTATAAACAATACCACCAACATTGGACTTTGAAAATAATTTTGACCTTATATGACTAATAAACTAATCATAATGCACACGATTTTGTCCATTATAATAATGATCATCATTTTGCCAAATGATGTTTGTTAAATGAATCCAATAAGCTTACTATATTTCATGCTTATGCCTCCAATTTGGGAGTTTGTGTCATTTTTGTCCAAATAATCACTAATAAAAGCGATCAACTATGCAACAATAAGAACTTGGTAATTATGCACAAGATCAACAATTTCTTATACAATTGGGTAACAAGATTGTATTTTACATAAACTTATTGGCATTAGTTTACGATGTAATAAATGAGTTCCATGCTATGATATTTACAATAATTTTACACATAATTTGCACTTCAAACAACCTCATGATTTCCTAAATAGAAATTTGTATATCTCAAAATGAAATTTAAAACACAATTAGTTCAAAATTAAACTTGGGGAAAAGTCTAAATATATCAAGATAAGTGTTTGTTTGGATGTGATCAAATCATTATCCTCCCAAACCATGGGCCTCATATTATACTTTTGGTACTATTGAAAAGCTCTAAATGAGGTGGTGTGTATGTTTGTTGGTTTGCAATTTTAGGACCAATAGAACAAAAGTTATTGAAATTATTATGATTTTTGTCCTTGAAAATTAATTAAAATGATATTTCTCAATTGCGTTTCATTAGAACTTTGAAGTTAAGCTCGCTTCAATTTAATAATATTAAGATGGGTGACTTAACAAGACGTTTGAATAATTGGACCAATGATATTGAGAGCCAAACATTGCACCCTTATCATAGATAGTGGTGGATTTGTGTTGTTTTTTTATTGGCACATGCAATGGAGAATAATTTAATGCTACAAAATTTACAAATATTTCATAGCTTTTAGGGAAGGTTGTCTTGTCAATGATTAGACCATGCCATCTTCATTTGTAAATTTTTCAACATGATTGTTAGTCCAAACATAGTATTAAAAGTCACCCAAGTACATGATTAAGTCCTTAAAAGTAGAATATGCTTACAATCATGATTTACAAATCAATTTTTATTTTTAAAATTCTTATGACCCAAAAGTATTTTATATAATATAAAGGTGCACAATAAATAAAAAATCATGAAAATGTCATTTTCAAATAATTTAAATTATTTTTTAAAATCCTTTAAGTAACAAAAAAAAGTCACCTTATTTTTAAAGCATCTTTGGGTGTTCCATATCGTAGTACCTTTACCATTTCGACAACAAACTACTAAATATTTAATTAAATTTGAAATTTTAGCTTCAGCACTTGGTTTTGAATTTTGAAAATTTTGGTAGGTAATGGTTATAAAAAATAATATACCAGATTTTGTCACTATTATGGAACTGTCTAATGTGTTTAAATTGTTTTAGTTTTAAGTCACTATCATGGGAGGTTTGCAGTTCAAAACCCGAGGTTTGTGATTCAAAACTTGATAGTTGAACTTTTTGATTTTCTATAAGTTTCAACACAAATAATAAATAGTTTTTCAGAATTTCAGCAAAACAAAAAATAATTTATTTTTTGCCAAAATGGTAAAGGTACTATGGTAATCATTTCAAATTTTGCCACATGTTCTCATCATATATTAGAAATATTACTTGTTTCCTATGAATTTTTTATCATCTCCATCATTGTCAATTGCATTTTATCCAGTCATCCTACAAAAAGAAGACCAAGTAAAAAATAACTTTTAGCTTTTATCTCGTCCTCTTTGAATATTACAATTGATAGTGGGTGGTGATGTGAAACATTGCAGACCTTCTACCACTACGGTAGTTAACTATTTTAACTATTTTTTTCATCCTCGAGTTGTGACAACCACTAAGTTAACTATGCCTATAAGGTCCAACCTCTGATCACCACTATAGTTAATTAACTATTGTGAGCTCAGTGATCATGCATCACTAAAGTTAACTAGCCTTGGACGGCGAACGCCTTTTATTGAACTTATACAATATCTTTAGACAGGAGAATTGTCATTGTCATCATCAGTGTCTTCTTTTTCCTTCTCTTATTCTTCGTTGTTAGGATTATTCTTAAACCTATAATGTGTTTTTACAAAAAGACTAGAGAAAACAAGAAGATTGGACACAAGAAGTTTGATGCATCATGTTCATGTTTTACCTTATATATGTATTGTAACTTGAAAAGCTAAAATTTTGGATTTTGGGTTGAAAATTTTACATATCAAACATGTCAAACTTTTGGTCAAAGTATACGTGTGATTAATTTCGACCACAATAGAAAAAATAATAATCAGTATTTATTTAATTTATGGTTTCATGTAAAAATGTTACAATCACATTATATATTTATATATTTATTTATTTTCCTCTATAGTCATATGTAAAACATTTATAATCGCATGTTAAAAAAATTTAATTCAGTGTATTATTTATGTTCACATGTAACAATTTAAAAGATCATTTTTTACTATCAAATGTAAAAATGCAATGGTCACAAGTAAAAATTTAATTTATTAAGTGATATTTTTATAATGAAATGTAGAAAATATTGATTTAATCTTAAGGTTGCATATAAAAATGTTATAATCTCATATAAAGAATAAATTTATTAATTCACTTTATTTAAGATAGCATGTAAATTTTTTTGGTCACATGTATTTTAGTTATGGTCACTTATTTGTGCCCAAGGAAACTACTTTTTGTATATTCATGAAACACATGAAATAAAGGGGTCTTTTTGGTATGTTATGAAATAATATAATAATAAAATATATTTCATTAAAATATATATTACTATAAATATAGCTTCCTCTCCACAACAAATGTATGAATTTTGTTTCAACAATATTGTTTTTTGTAGAGCTACAAGATATCATTCATAAGATTCAAGAAATCTCCATTTTCACAAATAAAAAAGTAAAGAAAAATTAACACTTCTTCATTAAAACACATAAAATACCAGAAAATGAAAAAAAAATTGAGAACAAAGGACCATCAAACAAAAACCATAAATAGGAAAAAAATTAATTGTAAGAATAGTTACCTTAGTAAAAAAGTCCGACAATAAGCCAATAGTTGTTTCCTTGCATCCAAAACCATGGTTCTCACTACAAAGTGCCATTCAAGATTGTTGGGGTGGTTGTCTTTTATGTATTCCATCCATGTTTTAAGACAATGGTTAGCATCCCAAATGTAGTACATTTTGTTGGAAAGATGCTCCTTGACTTCATTTGGTCCCTTCAATAGAAATTCTTTGCATTCTTTATTTCTTGCCATTGACCCCACGTAAAACGTTGATATTTTCTTGAACTGTAAGCCTAATAACCTCCATTGGCAACATCCTACAAAGTGAGATTTTGAAAGATTTTTGTGATAACAAAAATCCATCTATTGTTATAATGTCCTCAATTTGCAAGTCATTCCATACTTATGCTTTTGGCCTTGGAGCAATGGGCTTGTTCAATGAATCTTCATTCCACATCTTTGTCATTGGCACTTGATCAATTTTAAACACCCTATTTATATTTAAGTGAATTATAGATTTAACTTTTTTTGAATAATTAGTTGCACTCTATAAATTTTTGCATTCTATTTGGAAAAAAATGGAAATAATTTGTGTGTGTGTGTGTGTGTGTGTGTATGTGTGGTTTTTTTTGTTTTAAGGTTTTTCAATTTTAGTCACATGTGTCATGAGTGTTGGTATTGTTGACCATATGTGTGAAAGGATTTTTTTGGATGTTTTAGTTTTGATGCATGTACATGGGGTTAGGGTTTTTTTTTTGGTAGGTTTTTCAATTTGAATCACATTTATTATGAATTTTGGTCACATGTTTCAAAGATTTTATTTTAAAATTTTATTTTTTTCAATTTTGGTATCTTCTAATGTGGGTTATGGTTACATGTTGTTAAGATATTTATTTTATTGAGTTTTAAAGTTTTGGTAATGTGTATGCAGGTTATGGTTGCATGTTATCTTTCACATTCTTTCATGAAGAACTTACATAAACCATAGAAATGGTTGATGTTTTTGTGAACCACCATGGATGGGTAGGAGGTATCAAAGATGTATTGAAAGGTTAAGAAGGCTATCCTTTTCTTATGTGAAACATATTTTTTAAATTTATTTTTAGTCTATCTATGTACCTTTCCTTACCAAGTTGTCAATCTTTTTATATTGTAGTTAAAAAAGTTATACTCTTTTTTCCAATAGGTTGCACTACATTTTATTGATGATATTGTTAAATGATAAAGAAATCTTTGAAATGTAAAGAAACGTGGAAAAGAAAAAGGTCTTGAAGATGGTCTACAAATAGTAGAATAGATTTTCCAACTTGGAAAACAACCTTCATAACATTATGTTTGGCAATGGTTGTCAAATAACAAATTCCAAAAAAAACACCGATGCTTTGCATATCATCCACATTCATGATTCTTGATATTGATGTTCAAGTGAATTTTTAAATGAAAATATGATTGTGTTCAAAATATTGGTATGAATAGCAAGTTGATGAATGCAATATCAAGGTTTAAGAATCCATAACATGAAACAAACATTAAAAAATCAAACAAAGCACATAACTACATTGAGCCAAAAACATCCATTTAGCTTTGGAGATCATAAGAAGTCTCCTAAAATATATGGATTGGGAGGGCATCAAAATGGTTTTTTTTTCTTTTGAGGATTTACAATTGATCTTCCTCATACATAGAGTTAGTATTTTTGAACAAGAAACTAACTCTCATTTATGTGGCTATTTTTAATGAAAAAAATGGATATATTGTTTCATAAAACATTATCTAACGCTTTCAAAAATCAAGTTGTGTTTATTTGAAGTATGTTGTCATTGGAGTTGAGGTTCTTACCATGTTCAATGCAAGTATTATGAACCAAACCATGATCAAATTGTTCCAAAAGCATCAAGTTAACCAAATTGATAGGAAGGAAGCCTATTCCTTTGATACTTGAGGGATTTTTGAGGAAAAATCATGTGCAAGCTTTTTGCAAAACTTTGCCACTAATTTGGAATCACCAAACCAAGAGCATGGTCAAAAGATGAAGAATTTTGTGACTTGAACTTCATCATAAATGACATTTGGCACGTGGATGGTGATCATCCATTTGGAAATACATGAATCCATTTTGCAATTTCCCTAGTCATGAGAGGTTTTCAATACAACCCACATGAGTCTATTGAGGTCACAATTGACTAGATTGGTTTTGTCTTTCACCATGCAAGTCTTGAATAACTAATTACTTTATGTTGTGGCAAGTTACAATGAAATGGTTGAACTTTAAATGCAATGTGTTGATACCAAATTGCAATTTATTACCTATCGTTCGTTTGTCCCAAAGATGGAGCTTGCCATGGTGGGGAAAACATGAAATTTAAGAAATCAAATGTCACATTATTGATCGATGAAAAACATATAGGAATTGATATTGCATTCAAGCGAACCATTTGTTCGTGTAATTCTTATGGAAAGGATGGAGCAAAAAACATGAAAAAAAAGAAATTATTTAGTTACATGATCAATTATAAGCACCAAAACAACATTACAACCATTTAAACATTCAACTAACAAACAATTTCACAAAAATGGTCTTGAAAAAATGTACCTCTGAACACAAATACACAAATTTATAATGGATATTAGTACAAAACATTTTATAAAATAACATTGACACACATTATGATCGGTCACAAATCATAAGGTGAAATAATTGCCACAAAAGTTCTCATTGATTTGGTTTCACATGTTTTGCTCTCTAAGGTCATCTAAACTGAATTTATTTGAAAATAACTAGAACTCTTATCTCAAATGACTTCACTCCTTACAATTTCCTAGAAGACTAAAACTAGAACAACATTTTCAAGAAACCCCAACTCCCATGTCAATAACTGTGTTCCCCATTTCTAATTCTTTCGACGTTCCATTAAATCTTTTTATGAGTTTATATACATGCAAATGTAAGCATTGAGTTGATGATGTTCATGAACATGTTTTATGAACAATTATGAATTCATGCACTCTCATGAACATAGAATCAATTTTCAAAATATTTTTTTTTGTATAAAATGTTTATCAACATGATTTAATATATTATATATATTGTCAAAACATGGAAAAAGAAAAGGATTCATCTTTATGATTTCATTATCAAAATACACACTCATAAAACGAGTTGTTGTTTGGAAACCCCATTGTATAACCCAATATTTTGTGCAAAAAAGAAGGCTTGCATTACAAATGAATATTCAACAATGTACACATATTGCCATATGTAAATCAATTGGCAAAATTATGACTCAAATGGAATATATGTGGTTGTTGTGGAGTTGCATTATTGGTTAAATTGTTAAACTATAGTTTTTTTGCAAGTTGAATTATTTTTATATAAAAAAACATTCTTCTTCCACTAAACATAACGAGAAATGTACATGAATGCTTTTGATGGTGAGAAGATTGCAAATTAAATGCTCCTCAAAGTTGACTTAACAATACCATACATTTTGCTTGAAACAAGGTTTCATCAACAGTCAAGTTGCTTACACCTAATCCTATGAAAGGTTTGCTCCATTAGTTTTTCAACTTGCATCCTTGTTCGTCATTATGTTTTTATTTCAAGTATAAACAAGTCAAGAATGTAGTTGTTATAGTGCATGTGCCAACAACACATTGATTTGCATTGGAAATGAGGCACCCATGGGCTCTAGTCTAAATGTAAAACCAATAGGCTTAATTTTCAACTATACAACACTATGAATGCTCCATTTACATTGGGCGAGTTCTTTGACCCTATTGTAAAATGTACCTCAATTTACCTATCTAATTTTTAGTGAAGCTAATTTGTATGACCAACTTATAATAACTATTGAAGTTAAACACAATAAATGTTATCTAGATCACATTTAGTTAAAAATACATAGTTGCAATGGATATGGGGTCTAGGGTTTAGTCTTTAAAAGAGAAAAAACACCCCTATCAAGGGGAGCCCCTAGTGATTTTTTTAGGTGTCCTCCAAACCCCTTGGAGTTTCCTTCCATGTTTATAGGTGGGGATGGGGAAATCATCAATTTGGATGTAGTAAACACTAGTAGAGACCCAAATAAGGGGCATGGGTGGAAATTTTCTTGATTTGTATTCATTTACAATTGATGCTTATTGGGCTAAATTTATAGGCTCAAGCACCAAAGTGAACAAACTTCACATTGGCGTTGGATTTCAAGATAAAATATCGACTTGAATTTGGAACAATTGGAGATCTAGTTTTACTTTTTCAGCTACATTTTATTTTCTCACATTCATATTGCACTCAAATGACCTACCTACCTTACATAATTCATCATTTCACATGATTTTGTTCCAAACCCTAAATGGTAGAGTAATGGGTGATGAAATGCTTGTAAGTTGTTGTCCTTCAAATTCAATTAGAACATTCCACTTTTTAAAGATTTTGATACAACTTGTAAATTCTTTTTAAAAAACAACATTACAAGCATACCTACCATGTGTCTATGGCATATATAGAAACCAACCCATCAAAAAGCAATGTGCAATTAAAGCAATTGCATGTCTTGATAACAAATATGTTTTTTCATTGCTAGTGTTCACAAATAGGACTTTATGAGAGGAACATCCAAAACTTCACCATCTTTGAAACTTGTGGTAGGTGAAAAGGGTGTTTTGAACTCTCAAGTGGTGGTACCAAAATATCTAAGTGGTCAAAAGATACCACAATCTTGCATAATGGGTAGACCTTGGTTATCAAAGTGTAAGTAAAGGGATAGTGTCAAAGGATATTGCAATAATTGGGCTTCCACACTAACTATATTATTTTCAGAACTGTTGAATTTTCCCCAAAACAATTCAAATAATTTATAAAAAAAAAGAGAAGATATTGAATCTTCAAAAATATTCTATTTGTTGAAATGAAAAAATCAAAATAAATAAACTATTCAACAAACATGTGTCAAAGCTACCAAGGTACTACTACAATAGTTTCTAATTTGGAGGATTTTGCAATACTTTTATCCTATTGAAGGCTAATATTTTTTTACCATTGTCAATAATAGTCAATAATTGTGGTTTTAATTTTAAATGCATCAACACATTGTGTACCTACTTTTGACTTAAATTTTGCACAAACTAAGTTTCTTTTCTTTTGGAAGTCTAAAGGTTTATTTTGGATCTAAAGGCATTTTTTTGGGCTCTACTAGGGTTTACCACATCCATGAAAAAAAGGAGTTGATTATTTTCCCATTCTCACCCACAACATGAAAATTGGACACTAGAATTAAAGTGGTAAACTAAACCCTAAACCCGGGGTCAGAATTGAGCAACCCATTTGTGTGTATATTCAATCAGTCAGAGAAGTGGGCTCCATGTTTTAGTACCTAGTGATATTCTTGGTCAGAATCGCACTTTGCATTGTTTAGTAGTGTCTTTCATACTTACACTGGAAGTAGAGAAGTGATATTTAACAATCCAATTGACAAGTTCTCCCATACACTTCTCAAAGCTGGCAACCAAGGAAAAAAGCATCAAGCATGAGTTGGGCGACAACCATATCGCAAAATCTCTCCTTACAACCCAAACACAAGGTGAAAATAAAACATCTATTTTCAACATGGACTGGACATAGTTTTTCGAGCTGAAAAAGCCTTAAGATATTTCAAAGCTCTCACATACACTATATCTTAGCTAAGAGTATATATGCTTCTGATGCTCTGCCGTATTTTCCATTGCAAAGATAGCAGCATTAAGTACCAATTTCCACGTCCATTATTTGGTGGTCTCACTAAGATAACAAAAGCCAGGTATAAACACGAGGTGTGTTTGGTTGCAACTGGAAAGAACGAGCAAAGAAATGAAACCAAAGTGTGTGTGCACCCAAAAGACCATTTAGGTAAAACCCTCTTCAAATTTTGTAATTCAACTTAGTTTGCAAACTGTCATACCCTTGGCTGTTGCTGGACGTGTAATACAGCGCTCCACCCATGCAGTGACATTAGGAAGCGAATCAATCTCCAGCTTTGCTTTGCTTTCAGGGAAGTTGGAAGCAGAGTACACCCAAGGTACTGTTGCCATGTCGGCAATGGAATAACCATCATCAATCAAGTACTCTCGACCTTCCAAGCGCTTTTCAAGTACTCCAAGCAAACGTTTTGACTCTGTTGCATAGCGCTCCACTGGGTATGGATCCTTGCACTTATCCTTTGCAAACCTAAAGAAGTGACCAAACTGAATCACACCAAAAGGCAAGAAAATGGGAGAGTTAGTAGAACGTTCATAATGGATTAAGTTCCTCATCATACCCGGTTTCTTGATGTACATATTTATAAACAGAGGAATGGGTCCGAAAACAAAACTAAAAGCAAAACAGGAATAGCTAATTTTTTTACTTGACCAAACATGGGGCCAACTCCAGCCATTTGAAAGAAGAGCCATTGAATTGTTTCCCACTTCAGGCGAGGATCATTTGACAGGAATTTCCCAGTCTTCTCTGCTAGATACAAGAGGATTGCACCACTCTCGAAGACATTGAATGGTTTCCCATCTGCCAATTTTACCCCAATATTTTATCACAAATTGAGTAACAAATGACATGAATGTGGATCCAAAAATTAGCACCCAATGTGAAGAAAGACAAATTGGTTTTGGGGAAGAAGGAAGCAGCTGATTTTGAAGACATTGAACAGTTTCCCATCTCGCTCAAATTTTCCCCAATAATATCTATCACAAATTGAGTAACAATGACATCAATCGATGCAGACCCAAAAAAAGCACACAATGTGGAAGAAACACAACATTGGGGAAGCACAAAACATGACAAGCTCACCTGGACCATCAGGATCCACAATTGCAGGGATTTTGGAGTTAGGGTTCACAGCTATAAACTCAGGAGTGAACTGATCATTCTTCATGATGTTGATGAGGTGAGCATCATATTCCAGTCCCATCTCCTCCAATGCTATCCCAATCTGTCAACCCCAACAAACAAACCAGAGGGGGGGAAAAAAACTCAGCAATTATCTCTTGGGCATCACCTAAGCATCACCTGCTGTTTCTTCAAAGAGGGATTACCTACTGAGATGATGAACAAGTTTAAAGGTCAAAGGCTGATGCACAAATCTTGGCACTCTTAGAGCTTTGGTGAACTTGATAGATCATGAGAAAGACAGTGTGTGAGAAGAATAGGTGATGGAATTGAATCAGCACTAACCTTCATGCCATTGGGTGTGGCAAGACTATAAAGCTGTATTTTGGATGCCATTTCTGCCTCTACTTTTGCACTCAACAACCGAAAGTTCTGTCTGCAGAACACACCCCAAAAAAAGTTGCACTTGTCATGTTTCCCACAAACCATTTAGCTGCCAAAAAGTCCATGATAAAAAATGTTGTTGTCACCAATCAAGCCAATCCACTCCAAAGCTCTTCCAATTCACATCTCTCAGAGAAGTTCAGATCACTGAACCCTAAACTAAGAAGCTATAAATCGCTTGCAACTACTTATCAGCTCCATTCAGCTGCCAAATGGGAGCTTCCAGAGAGAGAGAGAGAGGAGATGAAAACTGAAAACCTCTGGGGCATTTTTTTTCCTCAACAAAAAAACTTCTTCAACTTCCAACTGATGATCAACCAGCAAAAACATTATCACCCGATTGACAAAATCAAATCTCAAAAAACAACAAAAAAACAAATACTAGGATTTTCCAACAAAACAGCAATTTTGTGAACACTTCTCTATTCATATAACTCATACCTCAAGTGGAGTCTGGGGGGAGATGCTGCTGCTGCTACTGTTGTGGGTGTGGTGACGGTGGTACTAGTACTACAGAAAGAGAGAGCAGGATAGCATTTATAGCTTGGGTGGAGAGGAAGAGGCAGCTTCTTCCTCTGCAACTTCCCTAGGGATGGATACTGCTCTTGTAAATGCGAGAAGAAGTGGTGGTAGTAAGAAGAAGGAGAAAATTGGAGCTTCTGCGTATGACTCACAAGTCTCTCCATGTTCACAGCCAGGAATTTGGCACCCATCTCTAAGTAGTACCCTATGGGTGCCAATTTTCAATACCAGAAAAGGTTTTCTAGTGGGACCCAATTGCTGTAAACAAAAGTTCTTGTGTCAGAAGAAAAGAGAGGACCCCAAGAACCTTCCTTTCTTTCCCATCTCTAAGTAGTACCCTATGGGTGCCAATTTTCAATACCAGAAAAGGTTTTCTAGTGGGACCCAATTGCTGTAAACAAAAGTTCTTGTGTCAGAAGAAAAGAGAGGACCCCAAGAACCTTCCTTTCTTTCTTCACACCACTCTTCACACCACAACTCCCTTCTTCTTTCAGAGCTGCAGATAAGATCAACAAAACTAATGGGTCCCACTTCTTCTTCTTCTTCTCTTTGCAAGTTCACGTGACCAAAGTTAGCATATCAACAACAGTAGATTCTCAGTAATAGAGAAGAAATGCTTTCCTGAGCTTGATTTTTACTATTTTCTCACATCAAATGATCCCCAGCTTCTTTCTTCTTCTTCTTCTTCTCTTTGCAAGTTCACGTGACCAAAGTTAGCATATCAACAACAGTAGATTCTCAGTAATAGAGAAGAAATGCTTTCCTGAGCTTGATATTTTACTAGTTTCTCACATCAAATGATCCCCAGCTTCTTTCTTCTTCTTCTTCTTCTTCTTTTTTCCCCACCCACCCTCTCCAGCATGAAAATGGGGGAAGGTTCTTCAGCCTTGAAAAGTAGTGCTTTGCTTTATACTATTCTTTGCTCAATCTCCGGGTGTGGTGTGAGAGAAGCTTCCTGCTACAATTGAAAACAGGATCTTTCTCCTTTTCCCAAAATTGAAACAAGTATGGAGATGAACGTGCCTCTCTGTGAGTACCAAGATGATGGATGGGATGATGGAAGCAAACAACCTTGTCACACTCCCCTATTGCAAGAAAACAGTTTTCCACAAGGAGGAAGATTTTGAGCTCATCAAATGAAGGGGATTGAAGACATGACAATTGACACCCTAATTCAAACTCTACCAACACAGTAGAGTTATCCAAACACAGCACCAGAAAACCATCAATTTTGGTGGTACCTAAACTGAGTTTCATCCTGTCTTTCCTTTTCCCTGAGTGCCTCCACTGCTGCTACATATATTTTCACTGCTCTTACCTGTACAACTACTATAATTAGCCTCGACCCTTGTGCGTTAAATGCTGAGTTTCAGCATTTCATACTGAGATTTAATAAAACGTCCTTACTTTGCGGATACCACTGAAAGAGGGGATAGGAGGTGAAAGGAGGCCCTACGACAGGGTGAAAACGGGGTTATTTTACGGATAACCCTAATATTTAAGGGGTGCTGCTAAATACCTTCAATCAATGAGCTCTATTGGATGCATTTTTAATTGGGCTTGTCTTTTTGCACCTCACATGATTTTGTGTAGATTTGTGCAACCTGGATCTATTTTATTCTACATATTCTAAAAGAAATTTATATTTTATTTTGTTTATGTTTTATTGTTCAACACCAATTTTGAATCCAACGCCTACTTCTCTCTATTGAGAGTAAGCACACCAATCAACCACATAGATTTTGGTTTTGGACAAAGTTAGTGTTATTTACTATTTAACATAAAAATAGGGTCAAACTAATTGATGAAGTTGTTCTTAGAATTCATATCACTATTTGAAGTGTACTTAGGATTTGTTCTTTGAGAAAGATGATTCGGATTATAAGAGGGAGACCTGATGAACCTTTTGGACCTTATGTTTTTTTAAAATGTAATTATGTGCAAAATATTGACTTCCACTAAAAATATTGACTTTCACTATTCACTTGCACTAAAAGTAAGACTTTAGCTTGCAAGTGCCAATTTTAAGAACTTTCTTCAATTTTTTGTTTTGGGTTGTCTTTGAGGCCTTGAAATCTTGTGTAAGACATTGATGGGAAAGGAGATTGATTTGTGTTGGATTGTTGATGGCAACATTAACTAAAATATAAACTCCATGTTGAAAAGGATTTCTAGAACCTACAACATTAATACCTTGTCAAAGTAATTTGTTATTATAATCTTAAGGGATGGACATGTGCAATAGATGTGGAAGTTAACATAAAATAATTGTTATTGATGTAACAAGATAATTATCAAGGATGAAATAAGAACATAACTTGAAAAAGATTAAAAGACTTGACAAATATGGAATTTGACAATGAACGAAAGTTAGATGACTTTATTCTTTGATCAAAACATGAAACAAATATTAAATGAATTAAGAATACAAAAGTCACAACTTATGTTAATGAGATTAAAGGGTGATGCTTTTAAAAAAAAATTTACATTATTCAATGAAACCATTTAGAAAGTTTCACAATGAAACCTTTTATAAGTTTTTAATAAAAAATATTTAAAAAATAAATTCAATCATATCTTTTTAAATCTTTCAACAATTACTTTCTTCAAAAAAATAAATTTAATTACATTTTTTACAAACTTTTATGGATTATTTTTTATGAAATTCTTCTAGAAAATTTTAGGCGTATTTTTCAAATATCTTTCTATAAACTTTTAGAAACTCTTAAAAAAATTTAAACATATTTTCATAGATTTTTTTTTAAATTTTCAAAAAAATTCAAAGTATATCCCTCATGGATATTTATTTTTAAAAATATAATTCATTTAATATCCCAAAGTTTCAAACACGTAAGATTAACACATTGTAAGATACAAGTTCATATTTATAAGTTTTGTAAAACATTACAAAACTTGTTGTCAAAATTCAAGAGTTCATTACTTATTAAATGTTTAGAATTTTGATGTATTTTTTTTTCATTTCTAAAATGCCAACTCTATTAACATTACATATGTGAATCCTTTTTTGATATTTCAATGAAAATATCAACATTTTTAAAATGCCAACTCTATTAACATGACATTTTTTGATATTTCAATAAAAATATCAATATTTTATATTTAAGTTTCAAAGAGATGCAAGAAAAATTGCAAATGTGACACCTAAAAAAGAATTGTGTAATGTGCTTTCATCCATTTACATTAAGTTGTCATTTGTGAAAAAAGTTCATGTATCATCATCCAACATCATCTTCATTAACATTAATTGTCATCATAATTCATGGATGAAATTCATTTTTCCATTTTTCATCCACAATGTATATTCAGCAAGGTCCATGGTCATGGGCTTCAATGAAACTTTTAAGGCAGTTATTTTAAACTAGGTCCCTCAACATAAACATGAATAGGCCACCCATTACTTTTAGTATATTCAACACCAATGTGACGTATGACCTTATTTTTAATTTTTTTAAATTTCATATTTTCAATATATGCATGGCTTGAAATTCATTTTGAATATTTTTCATGCATATTTTGTAACCTTGCTTTGATTATCATGTTTTGTGGTTGAACTTAAATTTAGGCTTGCTCTTGTTTTGGTTTGTTCTAATTTTTGTGTATGTTGGAAATCTCTTAGTCACAGTAATTTTTGTGTCCATGACAAAAACCAATGCCACCAAATAAGATTGAAATGGAAAAATTTATTTAATAAGATCCCATGTAAATTATTAAAAGATGTTGACCCAATAAACATTTGATAATTTGATAAAATGGTAAGTGAAAATACGTGTGAAAATTGAGAACAAAAAAAGATGATGTGTGTTAAAAAAAAATGCTAAAACCTCAAATGCCATTTAAACCTTTTATAAAAAAACTACACTTGACATTTAACAATAAAAAACCATCAATGAAGATGATGTGTTCATGTTAAATGTGGTTATATTAGCACCTAACTAGGTATTAGGT
>Ga0209611_10001339_pt1 | contig 41477 bp, 29 predicted proteins | sample S1TSphgellanicum_3_FD_187693 | JGI IMG/M metagenome (GOLD analysis project Ga0209611, IMG submission 187693) | Host-associated microbial communities from peat moss isolated from Minnesota, USA - S1T2_Fc - Sphagnum magellanicum MG (SPAdes) (version 2) | ecosystem: Host-associated > Plants > Peat... | reverse complement strand
CAATCATTATCAGAAAAAGAGAAGTACAGAGGTGGGAGGAAGTGCCACCGAATGGTGGCGTTATCACTCCCGAAGATATTCAGATGCAACCATTCAGTCCTAAAGGCAAGCTCAATTCTATCTTGAATTTCTAGGTCTTTGTCGGGCTTGGGGGCTCCGATGGCCTTCCAGATGGCCATGCCGACTTTGACAATGGCCACCCAGGCTTGTTGAAGAACTTTGTTGAGGGAATAACAGTCGTCAAAGTGCTTGTGGCACCTCTCGGACCAGAGGTAGTAAAGAGTGAAGGTGCGGAGGATGTTGAGAGGCTGCCTGAGGTAGGTGAAACCGCCAGTGTGGTAAGCGTGGAGGCCGGGAGGGTTGTCCTCGCGTTCGATGGAGGCCTCTCCAAGCAAGACAAATGGCCAGTTGATGGTGATGTCCTCAGGGGCTTTCCATTCCTCCCAGACTCTCCTGAAAGCCACCCAGGTGCGTTGCGCAAGAGGGCAGTCCAGGAGGCAATGCTGGGGGGACTCAAGGGTCCCGGTGTCGCATGTGTTGCAAGTGGGAGGCATTCCCATCACCTACAGCCAGGTCCCAGTTGGGAGACCCTGATTAAGGGTTAGCCAGATCAAGGTGCCAACCTTCCTAGGACGGGCGTTGTGCCATATCCTGGCGACCACCTGAGAGGTGGTGGAGTTTTTGAGGTCAAGGTCGTTGATGAACTTGATGATTCTAGGTGAGTGAGAAGGCCCCTTGGCGTTTCTGTAGCCCCTTTTGGCAGTGTAGCCAAAGAAGGGCGCATCGCCGAGCAGGTATATTTCTTTCCAGTGCCATTCCCTTGGATCCCAGGGGAGGTTCTCGATAAAGCCTGATTCAAAGATCTAGAATGTTGTGTTCTTCTGGTTGACAGAGGGAGGGTCTTTGGCAACTTTGAGGGAGGCGCCGTGCTTTTCTTGCGAGAAAACTCTAACCAAGGAAAGGTTGTGGTGGAGAAGGGAGTGGATATGGTAGCTCGTGGCCAGAAGCTGGCCGCTGACAGAAGTTCTCCTGAATTCCAGCGCCAGGACCTTGTCGAGAAGGGAGTCCATAACGTAGTAGACGCATTCCAGCAGCTCGCTCGATTGAAGGGCAGAGTTGCTGACCCAGTCACTTGGTTGAGCCCAGGAGCTGAAGGAGTTGGGTCACTTGGGAATGCTCTCTAAAATAATGTCTTTGGAGGCTCTGTTGGAGGCATGAAAATGCATTCCCAAGTCAGATAGGTTCTTCCATTCTTGCGCCTTTCGGTTCCAAAGGTCTCTGATTCTGGTGTGCCCGGAGCGTGCGAAAGCGCAACCCTCGTTCTGGCCGTTCATTCCGAGAGGCAGACCTCTTGAGTTGGTGAGGGATGGGTTTTCGAAGAGAAGCTGCCTGAGCGGTTCCGCCCTGTTTGCCGGGTCTTCCTTGGTCAGACCTGGTCGCACATTGATCCATGCCCCGAAGATGCTCTTCCACATGGAGTAGGGCGTCCTCTTGAGCTTGGGTGCGACGAAGATCCAGTTTATATCTGGAGTGTTGGGTCCTTTGCCATGGACTGGAGCTTGGTCTGATTAGCGTGATGTCTGATCAGCTCTTTCCAAGGTTCCCCGCCTGGGGCTAGGCCCCACACCAGCAGCTTTGCGAGGAATGCCTCCGACTGGGTTTTGGGGTCGATTATGCCCAGCCCCCCTTTGGCGATGGGTAAGGTGAGGGTGTCCCATTTCACCTTAGCCCGGGAAGGCGCAACTTTGCCCCCCCAAATAAAGTTCCTTACCACCCCACGTACCTGGCTGCACATCCTAGGATTTGGGTTCCAAGATGCGGCCAGGTACCACATTGATGCCAGAAGAACTTGGTTGGCTACAAGTATCCTTCCCGCGAGTGAAAGGTTACTATGGCTCCAGTTGATCAATTTCCCTTTCAAAGCCATCATCATTTTATCAAAGTTTGCTTCTGTTGGGAGGCGAAAGCCAACCTGGACCCCTAGGTATCTGACGCCCTCGCCCTCGGGAATCCACTTGAGGCCAACCTCCTAGCCCCAAGTCTAGGTGTGTTCTTTCCTGCTCGCCTAGATGGCAGCGGATTTGTTCCAGTTTACCTTGGCGCCGAATGCTATACAAAACGTTTCCAAAACTCCCTGGGCCCTGTCCAGGTTAGCCTGGTCACCCTTGAGATATAGGGCTGTATCATCGGCGAAGGTCTAGTCCCTGAGTCTACCCCCTCTAGGCAGGTTCAGTCCTTTTACATCGTACCTGGGGTCTTCTAGCATGTGCCCCAGGACGTTAGTTGCTAAGATGAAAAGATAAAGCGCCAGGGGGCACCCCTGGCGGACAGGTTGGGCCAACTGGAATACTGGCCCCGCCTCTCCGTTGATCCTGATTGCGGAGGTGGCATGAAGGTACAGGGTGCGGACCCACCGCACCCAGGTGCTGTTGAAGCCAAACTTGGACAGGGCTGTGAACAAGAAGTTCCACTCTATCCTATTGAAAGCCTTTTCGAAATCCAACAGGAGGAGGACTAGCTCCTGGTCGCTCTCCATGGCCCAGTCCAGGGAGTCCTGGGCTATGAAGACATTGTCGAGAATACTCCTGCCCTCTACGAAACCAGTTTGATTCGGCCTGATAACACCTGGGAGGAAGGCTTGCAGCCTCCCGGCGAGGGTTTTGGCCAGAATTTTATAAACACTCCCCAGGAGAGTGATCGACCTCCAATTCCTGAGTTTGGAGCGGTCTTCCGTTTTGGGAATCAGGGTGATAAGCCCCTTGTTGACGTAATTCGAAGCCTCTCCAGAGGCCAGCATGGCCGTGTAAGCTTTGAACAGCGTGGGCGCCACTTCAAAGGCGCAGACCTGGAAGAACTCAATAGGAATCCCGTTGTGTCCGGACGCTTTGCCTTTGGGCAGCGCCTGGATCGCTTTGTGAATCTCTTCCAAGGTAAGATTATGGGTGAGTGCTTCGTTCACATCAGCTGTGGCCCTCACCGGTACGCTCTTCTAACACCGATCCTGGGCTTCCTGAGTGCTCGGGAGATGTGTTTCCGACGAATAAAGATTGGAGTAGAACTCAGTGACATGATGGGAGAGATCAAATTGGCCTCTGACCGTGCTGCTCTCTGTTTCTAACTCTCTCAGCAGAGTTTTTTTTTGTCCTAGTTTGTGGAAGTCAAAAAAATTCTTTGAGCAAGTATCGCCGTACTTGAACCAGTTCGCGGAGGATAGATGCTGGTTGCGCGACACTTGGTTCTGGTATACCTCTACCAACTTCGCCTGGGAGTCGGACAGGATGTCCCTTACTCCTTCATTGGTCGGATCGCCCTGCAGCTGAACCTCCGCCAGTTTGATCTTTTCAGTGTGAGATTTGATTATGGCACCTTTCAGGCGTCTTTTTGCCTTTGCCAAGCGGTTGTTGCAGATCATTACCCTTTTTATGGCTGTTTCAATCCAGTATGCCCAGCCCTGGTCGCTGGGTGGGGTCAGTGAGTCTCCGGCCCAGGCTTGGAGTAGTGCTGCCTTGCTCTCCTCTTCCTCCAACAAAGAGGTGTTGAAGTAGCGCGCTGGCTTGTCGGTGCCGGTTGCCTGCCCCCAAATGGAGATGATGAAGGGTGAGTGATCCGAGAACTTCTTGATTGTGATTGCGGATTCGATTCTCCCCCCCCCTGGAGTCAAGGTCTTGGGATACCATAAATTTGTCTATTTTGGAGATTGCGGAGTTGGCTCCGAGTCTCCCGTTGTCGAAGGTGAAGGCCTTCTTGGACATCTTCCTGAAACTGTCTGAACACCAGGCATCGGTCAGACCGTATTGAAGGGTCATGTGATGCTAGGAGGCCGCCTCCCTCCTGTGCATCTGCCTTTCGCCGGCAGTGCCCCTGCGGGAGGTTTCCTCCTAATGGTTGAAGTCTCCCCCGATTATGGTGTTGTCGGAGTCCAGCTCAGCTTTGCTTATGGTTTTCCATAGGAGGGTTAGGTTTCTCGAGGTCTAGGTAGCATACACGTTTACAATAGTGAGCGTGCCACTGCCGGCCGCTTGCAATTTGATAAACTGGGCTCTTCCCTCCATCAGAATTCCGCTGTCCACCACCAGAGGGGTGGTCTTTCTGTCTACAAGGATGGCGGTACCAGCGCTCATTCTTTGAGAGGGGCCCATCGGTATTCTTGGGTTCTAGAAGGTGCCCCCCTTCCAGTACTCTAAGCCTTTCCCTATGCTCCTCGTGCCCTCTATACCCAGGTGGTGTTCTTGGATGAGGAGAATTTGCGGGGGGGAGGGAAGAGAAGCTAACTAGATTTTGATCGCTTTAGGTTTTGGCGATTTACTCCCCAAACCTCTGACGTTGAGGGATGTCAGGGTGAGAGTTTTTCCAAACATGAACGCACGGATCCTGGGCGGCTGGAGAGCCGATCGATCCCGTGTTTGCCAGCATTGTTTGGCTTGCTTTTTCCTGATCCACTCCCTGGACTGTTTGTCTAACTTCAAAGTTGAGGGGGGTGACCACCCGTTGGGGCTCCAGTTTGAAGAGGTCCAGCTTACTGAACCTTTTCTTCCTAATAGCTTGAGGAGATGCCAGTTGGCTGGCAGTCTCGCTTTTGCATGCTTGACGATCTGTGCTCACGGGGCCGGACTTCAGCAGGAGGTTGTGAGCCGGGCCCGAGAACTCAATGTCGTTGTTCATACCTGTCAGGGAATCGGACAACCTCCAGTGGAGGTGTTTCTTATTCTGCACACTGATGGTGCTGGAGCTAGTACTAATGTGTGCGAGAATTGTACATTCCCATCCTCCTCTAATCTGGTCCTCCTGCCAACTCCATTCTAAGGAGAGGCAGTCCTTGAGATTGAGATTGTACCTGAGGATCTTATCCTTGAGCTCGGATTCGATGCTCTGGGTGATGTCTGCAAGTGCTGTTGCATGGGTCCATTCTTCCTTGGATGAGCTCGTGATCCTTATGCTTAGCGGGAGGCCTGGCAGGGCGTTGTTTCTAGCGTAGATCAGAATCTCCTTCTGGGCGTTTTTTTTCCCTTGACAGGACCGGCCAGATTCTTGCTCTGGCGTGTTCCTGCCCTGGTGGGGATGAGATTCCTAGTGAGGTGAAGTAGGAGCAGTGCACGTCTAAGTGCGTACGCTTCCTTCTTCCCCCTGGAATGACATCATGGTTCGGGGTGAGGGTTGTAGACTGAGATAGGACTTGTCTCAGAGAGGCGATCTTAGGGGTGTGTTTTTTCCTTCCCTGAAAAGTCCATCCCTCCCTCATCTCCTCAGGATTATCCATCGCGTCTTCAGCTTTTGGGTTGTCCCTCTCTAGGGCCGCGAAAGGGTTAGTGCTTGTAGCTGGTTGTGTAGCCTGGCTGCTGTCAGCGTTCCGGAAACCAAAATTGAGCATTGCCTTGGTCTTGTGGAAGTTTTCCAGGTGCTTGCTGAGCATTTGGCTGGGACTGTCGGGCTTGAGCTCTGGAACGCTTGCCTGCTCTGTCATAACGTGATCCGCTTCCGAGCTTCCTGGTGCTCCAGCCTAGCTGGAGCTTCTTGGTTGAGAGACAGCTCTAAGGAGCTTGTCTGAGCAATTGCCGATGGTTGGATCGGTGGGATGCTCTATTTGCCTAAGAGCTTCTGAGTTCACCGGGTTCCTCCTGGTGCGCGTTTGAGTGCTCCTGGCTTTTTGAGGTCGTGAAGGCCTGCCCCCCTGGTTTTGCTTTGGTTGGGGAGCTCCTCCTTCCGATTGCTTTCCGTCTGGCATGTTTGTGGAGAGGGGTCTGATGGGTGGAGTCACCCCTTCCCACGGTTTGCTTATGTTGGTGGTGCAGGATTGGGCATGGTGACCGAATCGCCTGCATTTTCTGCATTGATTCGGAAGACCGGAGTACAGAATTCTCTGTGCCATCATGTTGTTGGTCTCGGCTCCTTCCGCCATTGACGGAATTCGGATGTACCCCGGGAGCTTGGAGATATCCTTCAGCTCGATCGTAATCATGGGCCCTGCGGGCCTTTTGATGTAAGAATCTGTTGCTTCGATTTCAAACACCTCCCCAATCTTGCTGGCCATGATGGTCAATGCTCTGGTGTTCCGAAATTGCTCATGCAAGTTGGGGAATTGCACCTTGATTGCATGAGTGAGTTGAGCCTCTACTCCCTGAGAGCTTGCATCGAAGTTCGGAATATATCGTGAGAAGGAGAGGCACAAGCCACTCCAATCCACAACCGTTAGACGTCTGGTGGCTTTGACTCCCTCCTCGTCTTCGAACAAGATCTTGAAATATCCTCTTGTGAGGAAAGCGATCGAGACAAGAGGAGCCGGGAGATGTAATTTGAGGCAATCGAGCAGCGTTTTGAAGGTTGTTTTGCCCCCTAGAGTTCTACCAATTACGGTTCTTCTTGCCTTCTTGGCCGCATTTTCTTGCATCATGAGCACCAATTCCTTTGGAAAATCCACCTCAATTTCCAAGTTATAATCGATTGGCGATGGGCCTTGGGATGCTTCCCCGTCTGGGGAAGCAACACCTGTCCCGCTGCCTGGTTGCGCGATCAGAGTTTGGAGGGAGGGGGTCGTCACTGAGCTGATCGAGTTCTTGCATTGCGTGCCTCTCATCCTCGGCGCTTTTGCCCTGGCGGTGGAAAGGTCTTCCCTCTCCGACTGCCTGGCAGCAGCAGCTTCCAAGGTCTCCGAGCTCCTTCCTAAACCAACAGATGCAGAAGAAAGATCTGACTTGCGGGGGGGGGGAAGAGACTCCTTTCAGAGGTACCTGATGGGTGCAAAGGCCATCAGCGCCTTCGATTGTGCTCTCCAGAATCCTCGGCGCGACTTCCAGACGAGAAGATGTCGAGTGTGACCGTTGGAGAAGCTCTCCTCGAGGTCCGCCATCACTCTTGAGCAAGGAAGCTTGCTTTTCCTTGCTTGTTTGCTGTAGTTTCGGCCAATCCTGGGGCGCGATCGAGTTGGTCTAAAGGGTGCGCAGTCCGCCGAAGCTTTCGATCTTGCTCTCTGAAAGAATCCTCGCGATATCCAGAGAAGCGGCTGGCGGATAAGACCGTTAGAGAAGCTCTCCTCGTGGTCCGCCATCGCTCCTGAGCAGGAGAGCTTGCTCTTCCTCGCTTGTTTGCTGGGGTCTCGAGCGATCTTGAAGAGAAATCGAAGTCGCATGATCTGAACTCGCAATCCTTCCCTCTTCACAAATCATTTCCCCGGAGTGGGGAGAGATCGGTGTGGCAGGAGCTTCGCTGAGCTCTGGCGATGCTGAAACAATAGAGCCGTTGGTTGTAAGTAAGTTTTTCCTACCTGTCGGAGAGGAAGTTCGGGCGTTCCCGCCGTTTCTTGGTCTCAGTTTGAATTTGCCAAGTCCCGGCCGCGCACCACGTCCAGCTTTCCTTATCCTGTGAGCTACTAAAACAAACTCATTCAGCTTGGCGGTCTGTGAATCAGCAGCATCTGAGCAGACTTCCATCATTGTAGAGAGAAAGCGTTTAAGAATCGACTAAAAAAAGGTGCATTCGGATAGGGAAATCATGAGCCTCTTTGATACACGCTCAGACAGCAAAGAGCTCCCATCCCATCGCCGAGAGATGGATTGAACTTGACACGAAAAGCTCAGAGAAAGGCGGAGTCGTGGAGAGGCACAGAGTATACTATAAAGGGGAAGGTGGTGGCTTCCCCCAAGTTTGGGCTGTGGTGAGTCTAAGTTTGCTCGTGGCTCGTCCTAGCGCCAAAAATGTTTCAACCATGCACTAACTAACTTGTTGTTTGGTTTGTGTAGATCTGAGTGAGTGATTAAGTGCTTGTCATTCTTCCTAGTCCCATCCCGGAACTCCAGCATGCCCTTCTACCTCTCAAAGTGCTACGAGTAAGAGAGTGTGCCCCAACTTTTTGGTCTTCCATCGTTTTCACTTCAAACTCACATTTGGAGTCTATCCAGGAGTTAGGGGGTGCGTTATAATACCTGTATGTCAATCTAAACATGCACATTATATGTGGGGGCAAAATGTAATACTTACATTATGACTTTAAACCACACTATACATGGGAAATGAAATGTAATACTTGCATGAAAATTTAAACATGCACATTGTATGTGGGGGCAAAATGCAAAACTTGCATTATGACCTTAAATCACATTATATATGGGAGATGAAAATGTAATACATGCATGACAATCTAAACATGTAGACTATATGTGGGGGCAAACTGTAATACCCACATTATGACTTTAAATCCACATTATTTATGGGAAAAACAAAATCAATATTTGCATGACAATTTAAACATGCATATTGTATATGAATGGCAAAATGCAATACTGACATTATGACCTTAAATGCACACTATCTATGAATGGTTAAAATGCAAATCCATATGTCATACATGGAACATTCTTAGTGGAATTCGATGACCATATTAAATCCATCCAAGGAGATTGATTTACCTAACTTAGCAAAAAAACCAAAAAATAATAACAAAATGATTATAAAAAAATCATACCATTGATGTTAAAAGATGATGCCACATTCAAAAAAATTGTGGCATGATTTGAAACACAACCTAAATAGATCAACACACATTTCATCAAACCCTTAATTAACCCAAAATAATCCTAATGGTGGATGGTCTCAACGAAATATTTCTACAAACAAATACAAATGGATAACAAAAAAGTCTAATAATAACTATGTTTTGAATTTTCAAGTTAATTAATTCAAAATTATAATGAATGGAAACATTAGCCTTAAAGTTTAAAACTAATTACCCCAAAATATTTATATGTAAACCTAAAAAAATTTAGTAGTAAATGTCATAAAAATTAATAACTATATAAACATATACAAATGCCATACAAACTAATATTCTAATTGTGAATGATAAATTAATATTGAAACATAATGAAAAGAAAAAATTAAACAAATGAAACAAGAGTTTATTCTCTTACTTTGATGTCCTCAACTTGAGGGCCCAACTTAAGACCTTCTCCATTCACCTTGAAAAGAGATAAAATGAGTCTTATTACAAATATTTGTATGTGAAAATCTCCCACCAAAATCCAACCTAGGATTGATTTAATTATTATTAAATAATGTGCAAATGTTCATAAATGTTTGATGTTTCTTTAACTTTAAGTTTATCAAGCTTATTGCTTAATTAAAAAAAATACATCTTGCATTAAATGGTCCAAAGTGGAAGCAAAAGACTACCGCCATAAAATTTCTACAATTGCAATACCTTCATTTGGGGTTAGTGGCTTGTTGTCATCACGAGTTTGAATAGGACTAAAATAGATGTCAGTGGGTTATTTGCAATACCCACATTTTATGTTATAATTATGTTAAATACATTCAATTGAAGTCCACAATTTGCAAGTTTATAGGTAGGTATGATGATGGGTGGGTAGGTAGGTTTTGCCAAGAAGAAAGAGTTTAGCCAAGAAATAAAGATAATTAACCAATAAATATAAAGGTTTTATTGAGATGTAAAAAATTAGTTAGGTAATAGGAAACGTTAATAAGAAAAATATAGAGTTTTTGCCAATAGTTAAAGATTTAGCCAATAAATAAAAAGGTTTTGTGGAAAGGTAAATACTTAAACAATAATAAATAAAGGTTTTGCCAAGTGATAGAGTTTTAACAAAGAAAAGATAATTTTTTTGCCAAATAGTAAATGTTTAATCAAGAAAAGATAGAGGCTTTGCTAAGTGCTAGAGGTTTAGCCCAAAAAATAGAAGTTTTGTTAAAATGTAAAGGTTTAGCTTAGAAAAGATATAGGTTTGCCAAAAAGTAAAGGTTCAGCCAAGGAGTAGAAAGGTTTTGCTAAGAGGTAAGGTTTAATCGGGGAGTAGAAAGGTTTTGTTGAGATGTAGAAGTTTAACTACGAAATAAAAAGTTTTGGTAAGAAGTAGAGGTTTAGCTAGGGAGTGGAAGAGTTTTGCCAACAAGTAGAGGTTTAATTAGGGAGTAAATTTTTTTAATCAATAAATAAAGGTTTAATCAAAGAGTAGAAAGGATTTGTTGAAAGGTAGAAGTTTAGCCAAGGTGTAGAAAAGTTTTGCTGAAAAATAAAGGTTTAATTAGGGAGCAAAAAACTTTTGCCAAGAAATAAAGGTTTAGGCAAGGAGTAAAAAGGTTTTGTTGAAAGGTGGTGGAGGTCTAGCTAAGGAGTAGAAAGGTTTTGCAGATAAGTAAAGGTTTAGCCAAGGCATTGAAAAGTTTTGCCAAAAAGTAGAGGTTTAGCTAGGGAGTAGAAAAGTTTAGCCAAAAAGTAGAAGTTTTGTTAGGGAGTAGAAAAGTTTTGCCAATAAATAGAGATTTAACCAAGGAATAGAAAGGTTTTGCCGATAAATAAAGGTTTAGCTAGAGAGTAAAAAGGTTTAGCTAAGAGGTAGAGATTTAATTAATAAAGGGTATAAAATAAATAGGTAAAAGGGCTGGTTGTAGTTGGTGGCTAGGGACAAGATGTAGGTGAATAGGGTAGCTTGGTCAGTAGGATAGCTAGGTTGTAGGATAGTTAGGTGGGAGGGTAGTATGGAGGTTTGGGCTAAGAAAAAAAGGGCCAAGAAAAAAAAAAACCAAAAGTCAGCAACCAAAATAAGTTGATTATGGTACTATGTTGGTTAACTAAGGGTTAGGAAGGGGGTGAAAAAAGGTGGCCCAACCTATGGACTGAATGGCCAACTTGTGCAGTCATGGGGGCCAGTTAATTTTTTTTGTTTTCGAAATGTTATTTGGATTTTTTATGCACTCATGGGAAGAATGTTTTTTAACCCATTGCAACCTCCACCAACTACCACAACTAAGCCCCCTTTCTTCGCTTTGATTGCTTCAACAATGACATTTGCTTCATGTATTTCTTTGAGGTAGTATATACCTTACCTTGCACATCAGCTTCAAGTGTTTTGAAATCTTTCAAATCAATGTATTGCATGAGAAATCATGGAATACAACCACATTCATGGACATGCCAATATTAAAACCTTGGGTACATGTAGCAAAACAAAAGACCTACAATTGTATCCTTGCTTTAAATCCAAACAAAATTGATTAGGGTAAAAGAAAAGCAAGGTTCATTGTGGTGCCTATTGCAACAATCAAAGTGCCATATTGGTAAATCACCCCTACAATTGTCATCGCAATTTTGTTTTCAACATCTGCTTTTACAATTTTAGTGCTTAAGTGTAGATCAATCCTTGCATTTGTTGCAGTGTAAAAAGCCTTTCAATATTTGCAAGTAGGTTTTAGAAAACAAAGTCCTACTTTTGAACAATTTGAGCTGAAAGCATTGTTCTTCAAACCAATCATTCCCTTTGATGCACAAACATTATTGGATTTGATAGTATAAATTTATAGATATGAACTCTAGACTTTCAAAGCATAAGAATATATGGCACAAAGTGTAACCATTTGCAAGGTACCATTTAGGTGGTTGTTTCTTTCCGCTACTACCCACACAAACATGAAATCTTGGGAGCCTCGCAGGCCATGCCAAGGATAATTCCTATAGAGATGAGGGGAATGTTTTTCTTTTGATCAAGAGGAGCTAAGCCAATAACCCAGATCACACAGCAAACAAGTAGTTGGAAAATCTTTGTTATTTTCCTGTGAAATACCTTTAGGAAAAATATATGTTTTCTTCAAAGCTGGTCGTTCATATGGTGCCACCTATAAGGCACAAGTATACAACTTGTGTCACCTCCACATGTATGCAATTTCTGCTACATGTTTATACAAATGTATACACATTAGATGCTTCAATGGAAGAAGCCATGCATGATGGCTTATGGATTAGCTATTCAATTAGAGCACACATATCAAACTCCATCAACCAACAATTGGCTTCAAATACTTGTAAAACCAGTATAAGGCTATTAGAGGTGGATCGAGATTTGAGCAACATACTTCTTCCTTGGAAAATACAACAAGTTCTCTTAGTTGAAAACCTAACTTCACAAACTCATGAGCTGCATAGCCCTACACATGAACATAAAAACTCAAATCATGATTAGGAACAAGCCAATGTTCAAAAGTACCAAAACCACTTTCCAAGATTTTCAAGAAACAAGGTCATTCATTGCATTTTCCCAAACTAAATAGGTGATGTTTGGACTTTGAATCTCATATCCATTGACAAAATCTATCATAGTTAACATTTCAAATATTAATGTTGGTTGTAGATGTGTTTCAAGCTTCATCTCAAATCCCTTAACACACATCAATTCCATAACAAATCAATTACCCAACATTCAAAATGCAAAACCCAATAATCTTCCAAGCAAATTTTGAACCTAAGTCATGATGCGTGCTAGATCCAATTAAAGAACAAGCTTCATTTACACCTGCAACGCCTCCACTAATAATGATGTACTTGTACCTCTTTTTCGCCATAACTTGTCCCTAGAGAGAAAGAAAGAGAGATATTTTTTTTAGAGTATTGTTTTGTTATTGGAAACTCAATTAAATTACAAAATCTGATTTTGGAAAGAGAAATTGGTTTGGTAATGAATAACAGTGTGAAATTTGGTAATGAAGCTATTTATTTTGGTGCCAAATTTCACATTGCTATGAAATTTTTTGGGGAAAAAATAAATTGTGACAAATTCAATGTTTAAAAAAAAACTTCAAAAATAAGTAAAACCATTTAAAAAAAAAACCATTAGATATCTATAAGAATGTTAAAATATTTTCCTTTCATATTGTTTTTAGCCAAATTTAGTTAAATGGACATATGCATGATCACCACCTTAGCTGCGTCACAAAATTGAAAAACAAAAACACTGAAAAGTATCATGTAAAACAAAAACATCCCATATCTTTTATTAAAAAAAAACATAGTTAAAAAAAGAATATTCTCATTCAATGTTTTGTTTCTCAACAAAATCTCAACTTGAAAATATAATTTCAATTTATATAAAGGATTTTCCATTGAAAAAATTGCCCAAATTCACCAAATTTAGATTTTTTCTTTTTAAATCACCATATTTTTATGAGAAGTTCCAATATGTAACCAAAAATATACAAAGATTTTGTTTTGTTTTGTTTTCTTATCTAGCATGTAGTCAAGTCTGATTAAATCATCTTATGGATGATCACCATTTCAGCTACATCACAAAATTGAAAAAAAACCCCTAATTTTACATTTAAATTATTAGTTTAAAGAAAAAATTGGATTTTACTGTTTGAGATAAAAAAACAAAAAATAGGCAAGTAGTCCAAGCAATGGATATTTTCATGCTAAAGATAGAAATGAAGTTCAGTTAGACATTCTTGTTGGACACCCTTGGCCTCTATCAACCATCTCGCTTTGGCCTTTTGCATTTCCTCCTCTTGTTCTTTGGTTTCTTCTATCTTTTTGCGTTATTCTAGAGAGTCCGTTCTCATTAAAAATTATTGTTTGAGGGAAGTCTAGTTTAGTTCGAAATCCAGGTCCATTAAACGTGGTGGGAAGCATTAGGAAATGATGGCTTTCTTTGTGCATGGTGAACCCCAAATAGTGAACTTTTTGTGTCTCTCCTCATTGTGTTTTGTGTGTTTTGTGCTTCTGTTGGTTGAAGTGCCTATTGTATTTGTTGTCATGGGGAAGATTTTTTGACCAGAAGTTGGTTTGTCGGGAGTTGGTTTTAGGTATTCAAGGGTTGCTTTAGGGTGTAAAGTGAGGTTGCAAACATTAGTTGTCGAGGGCACACGATGGAGCAATAATTTCAATTTTTTGAAAATATATTGGCACTTTTTGAAGGTAGAATAAATACATTGGAAAACGAAAAAGTAAACCTCCTTGGGAAGGTAAATTAGTAAGCGGTTGTCCATAGTTTTGAGAGGCATTAGTTTACATGAATGATGGAATAGGATGCTTTGATTTGGGCATCATTCTTTGTCAAAATTACATGCGGTGAAGTTTTGATGGAGGAGAACCTACTTTCCAAGCCAAACAAAAATAGAGAGCATCCAAAGACGACATGGTATTATGATAGAAAAGATGAAAACATGTTATTAGCATGGTAGCACAAATGGGGTTAGAGGTGGAGGTTTTTGTCACTTTAGTAGATGCATGGATTGAGGAATAAAATCTGAGTGCACATTTTAATCTTGGAGAGCATGGGCATAGAGCGTCAGATTGTCGCTACATGTTCCATAAGTCTCCATAGTTGAAAAGTTAGTTTGCTCATCAGGCAAACTATAATTGAGTTATTTGGCAGTCCTGGTGACACTACCTTTAAGAAGACACAAATTCTAGTTGTTACATTTGGTGGGTAGCACTTAGAGAAAGGTGCTTGTGCCTAATTTTTGTCTTAACTGTTGTGATAAATTTTTGGGGTGTGTCATAGCATGTATGCTTCCTAACATATGATTTGATTTACAATGTCCAAGTTGGTAATAATATCATTCAATAGTCTCCATGTGATTTTTGAGCATGTGCAATTCTTTTAGTGTTAAGAGAAATGTGTTGAGTATCACAAGAATAATGACATCAAGAATCAAAATAGTGAAACCATGTTGAAGAACTTAGAAGGACAATGATGAAAATGAGGTATGTATTTTTTTTGTACCCAATTTCTTTTGAAAATAAAGACTCTTTTGAATTGTTGTTTCATGCAAATGTGTTAGTAAAATATACCTCCAATATTTGGGTCCCTTTATTGGAGCTTGAGATTTAGCATGATGTGTTTGAATTAAATCTAATTGAGCTAATTTGAGTATTTTGTTGTGCATAATTGAGTTAGCAACAATGAAGGTGAAAAAGTTTGTGTGCCCATAATTTTCCATGTGTGAAGATAAGTAAAAAACAAATAAATCCAAATGCTAAACATAACATTTTTTCATAATAGCTATGTCAAGGTGATTCTATATTTGGTCACAACCTTGTAAATGAATTGGAAAAACCATTTAGTCATTTTATCATTCAGTTTCACAAAACATTCATAATGAAAACTACAATTGAGTTTCTTTTGTTGTTGGGTGAAATGAGTGCCATTGTTGCTCCCACTTACTTCCAAGTTCCAATCCTTGCCTTCTTGCTTTTTTTTTTTTGTTTTTTTGCTTACGGTATAAGGTAGTAGCCTAACTATGGAAATTGGAATGATGTAGTTTTCATTTGGTGTACTTATTGTGTTTAAAGAGGAATGTTCTTCTCATTGGTATTTTGATGATTGTTGTTCATTAGTTAGGTGTTAGTTATTATGAGAACATTTCTTGAGAATTTGACACAACACTTGAGGAATGTTCACAAGGTGTTATGTGTGAACTTTTCTTTTTTGGGGAACTTCATGAAACCTTTCATATCACCACTACATTCATGAGACAATAGAGAGGAAAGACATAAATGTTATTTATGTGCTTTCATAAGAACATGATGCCAATATTTTTATGAAACCTTTAGGAAAGATTAGATTTTAGTATTTGAGAGGACAAATAGGAATCTATGATCTTGAAATAGTATAATAGGGTTTGAGGGAGGGTGTAAAAATTAGTTGTTAAACACATCCTACTTACTAACTTTAGATTAAGTAGTTAGTTCCTTGCATGCAAACATGTATGTAAGCTTTAGTGAATTAGTGTTGTAACTAGCATCAAATGAAAATTAGCACTCTTTCCACTCTGGTGTTGGAGAACTCGATTAATCATCAACCTTCACCATTTTGTTAAGTAGACTCGCTAGAAACTTCTATAGCAACTTCTATAACACCATAGGATCTCGATGATCGTGTTCACAAGAATTCTTTCATGTATAAATATTACCATGTATTTTGGATTATATCTTGTAATCCTTAATTACAATAAAACATAAGTTCTTCATAATATCACCAACAATACCAGTTGTTGTGTTGGCTACTAATGTCATGTAGAGATTAGGTGTCACATGCAACCACTGACCAATACCCTAATCATCAAACATTGATAAAATGGGTGACAAAACATTTGAACAAGCATTGGGTGCACCACCATACAACAATTGTCCATAATGTATTTGTAACATTTTCCAAGCAAAACTTGGAAATCACCTTTCCAAACTACTCCCCAATGTTAGAGACTTGCCAATCTTGAACACATATCCATTGATCACACAACAGATCAAAGGTTGATGTTGTACCATTTGGGCAAAAGTGGGCAAGATTGTTGTAGTCTGAACAAGATTCAAGATCAGAGCCAAAGTACTAACAAGATTGCTATCAAATCCCATTGACATGACATGGATTCTAAAAGTTTAATTTTGAGACTTACCATGAGTAGTATTTGAACAATGGAAGTGTGACTCCAACAAGGAAGGAAGCTTGCCCAAGGTATGTAATGCAATGCCCTAGTGAATTTAGGGTTTGATGTACCAAGCATAAGAAGTGAACAACTTTTTGTAATCAATTGAATTTTGAGAAAGTTTCTAGCTTCTTGTGTATCTATGCAAGGATTTTCTAGCTTTGTTGGCCTTGTCTATCAAGGCAAAGATATTGTGTTTGGGTTCATTATAGAGTATAGTAGCTTAATGGATTTTGGCCCCTACCTAATAGGTCTATTTTTATATGATGATTTTTGAAAGATGATATTTTGACTTCTGTTGAAACTTGAGATTAGTTATAGAGTTATAATATGGTGAAGGATTTTGGCTTTTTTTAGAGGATTTTTTGAAGATTATATTTTTGCATGGTGAAATATTTGAGTTTTCATAATTCTTCTTTTGCCTTAAGATACCTTTTAATTGTAAATGGCAATGCCACAGTGTGACACACCCCTTGTCTGTGGTTTAACTATCCACAGTGCATTCATGCTTTCAGCTGCTCAAACCCTAACCCTAACCCTAATTCTAGCATTGAGCTTTGTGCGTTTTCCGAAATCTTTGATACTGTTGTTTTCGAGCGCACGCTCGCTGCGCCCCAATCCGACTCTTCTTCTTCTTCTTCTTCTTGTGGTAGAATCCGTACAGTTGTAATGTTTGAGTGATGTGTGAAGGTTGCTATTCTTTTGTGGGGTCTTTTGTGGGTTCATTTGTAATTTTTTTTTTAAAGGGTGTGCATTCTCCAAGTTCAGTAGAAGAATCTGCATGTAGTTGTGGTGTGGGAGGAGTTGGACGGGGAGTGCGGACGGACCGGGGAGAAAAAGGGTGGCTGGCAATCATGCCGCTCTATGATTTCGTGGTGATGGTGAAGCCTGCTGTGGATAGACGTAACCTCGTGGAGTTTATGACTAGAGTTGGACAGTGCGTCTACACTCGAAGCGGCGTGGTTACAAACATCAAGTCCTTTGGTAGAGTGAATCTCGCCTACAACATCAAGAAGCGGGATCGTCGCTTCTCCGAGGTGAATTTGTGATAGAAGAACCCGAAACCCTAAAACCCTTTTCTCACTTTATTCATTCATTCATTTGCTCGTGTTTTCAAGGATCTGCTCTTGGCCTCTTCATTGCAAGGGCGTCAAACCCACCATTGATTGCATACTGGATTGTCATCTTCTCTTGTTGTTAGATCCTTTGCAAGGGTGGAGGAGGAGTCTTCTTTGTTGTCTCTGGGACCAACCAGTCATCCAAAGCTTGGAAACCCTGAGATAGCTTGAGAGTCTTGGTAGAGAGAGATATTTGGCAACCTTGCTTTGTCTACTATGGCAAGTTAGAAAGTTTTTGGCATCCAAGGAGGAAGCAGGTTTGATAGAGGGTGAAGAGATACTTAGTCCATACTTGTCAGTGGAAAATGATGTATTTTTCCCTATTTTAGTTCATTTAAAAGTTGTTCTTCTTCTTCTCTAGTCCCTTTCTTGCACACCAGTGATGATGCATGGAGCAGTGACTGAAGAAGATTGTGCCATTGTGCAGGCACATATGATGCAGATGACATTCATGGTCAACCCACAGTTCCACCAGGAATTGAGTTACTTAAACAAAGATGAACGACTACTACGGTGGATGATGATTCGCAGCAGGGGCAATGCTTGGACCAAAATCGGCAAAGATTAGGTTTCTGTAAATTTCAGTTTCTATTGGTTTTGTACAATCTATAATTTTTTTAAGAACTTGACTAATGAGATTTTCCAAGGCCATTTGTTATTAAATCACTTGAGTTCTTTGTGTAAATTTCCTCATTGCCATGTAAGAATGTAGTTTGCATATGGAATTATATAAGATCCACTTTAGGTTTGGTCATGATAAATGATTTGAATTTTAGAATCAGGGAATATGTTCAATCATTTATGCTTGATTTGTATGGTTGGAGTGGTCCATCAATGTAGAAAGTGATCCAATAAATCCATTTGGGTTTTATTTGGGTGGGTAGGAGAATGAATGAGTTTGCACATCTTTGTTATACAGAAGTCTTTATTCAACCATAGCTTTGTGTCAATTCTCATGATCCAAGGATGATCCAAAATTTTCATAGAGTATAATTTCCATGCTAGGTTTAGGGTTTAGGGTTTAGGGTTTTCCCTTTCTCCCTTGTTCGATTTGCCTTGAATGCTATGTTTGTCTTTTCAAAGTGCCAAAAATGAGTCCTTTAATGCACCTGATTTACTATTCAAATGATTGAAATAAAACACATTGAAGTCATTTGTTTTGCTTCCTTGAACAACATGAAAAATGATGAACATTTTGTGACTAATATTTAGGTTCATTTTATGTGTTGCCTTTTAAGAATGTAAAAAATAGGGGAGAATATTGCTTTTTCATTTTTGATCTGTTTTGAGATATACCCTAGTGTAGATGGGATGGCATGTGTAAGCATCTCATTTTCAAACCTTTACCAAATTTTTTACCACCCTTTTTTTCTTTAATGGCACAAGGATTGACATGCAAGAAAGGTCAAATGAAAATACTCTTATAGCAACATTGCATAAAACCAACATATATATACAATGTTAAAAGTAAATAACATCCCTAACTCAAGAAAAGAATGGTATTGCAAAAAACACAAACCAAAACAATGTGTTTATTTGAGAAGCAACCAGGAAACAAAAATAGTTGCCATTCATAGCTTTTTCAGCTCTTCAATTCTTTGAAAAGCTTCCACTAAGCTTCCCAGCTTTTTTGAAAACTTCAACAAACTTCTTGTTTGTCCCCATAAAAAAAACACTATGAAAAAGATGGCACTTATCAAGTGAAGGAAATAGTTAGCTTTTGCAACTTTACAATTTATAACCTAAAAGTTTTCTCAAGAACTTTTCCTTCTAACTATGACAAAGCTTCCTATCCCACCATTAAGATGCATGTGTGCGTGTGCACGCACACACACACACACACAAAGCGTTTCTTAGAGAAACAAAAATTGCAAAAAGTTGCGAAACATGCAAAATGGAAAGGAAGGACAAAAGGATGAAGGGATTCAGAAACAAGAAGCTTGAAAGAGAAACAATGAAAGCTTTGCACAAATAATGATGGTGAAAACAATCATGGAAGGTAACAAATATTTTTAAAAAATAGTAACGTAAGAACTAGAAAGAAAATTTCTCTTGTTTTCTTATATAGGTGATATAGGGTTTGATTTTAGACCCTTCCAACAATTTTCACCCCTCCATTTGGCCTATTGGCATTATGATAGGAACTTCAATTCTAGGAAGGTTTTAAAAGTAGACCTTTTTCTTATACTAAATGGGGTTTAAAAAAAATATTTTTGCCTTTGAACTTATATAAGATTTTGATGAGAATTAAATAAAGAAATTTAAATGCTCATTTATATAATGAAAATATTGTTGTCTATTTGTGCCATTCATACCTATTGCTTCCAAACCTAACTAATTCATTCCTTTCTCAATAACTATTTTTTTTTCCCCCTACCCACTTACATGGATATGCAAATTAACACATGCCTTTTCATGTCCATATGATGTGTACTAATTATTTTTTTAATAAACTACATCTTTCAAGCATATGTACAAATTAACCCTTTCCTTACAAATCTACATGAAAGATTTGACATAAATAATGATGAACTATTGGGAACCATTTGGGAACATAAAAGGGCAAAAAAAGGAAAAAAAAGAGGGGGCTATGGAAAGGGGGGAGGATTTTGTTTAATTTGGAAAAGAATTACAGTCATGTGGATCAAATTTCATTATAAATTAAAAATTTAAAAATTGATATAATTGATAAAACTTAAGCAAGGTAACAACTGACTTTATAATTTGACATGCTTTTATTAATAGAATAATCAAAATAATTAATATTATCATTAGGCAATAATCATAAATATACTTGGACAATTATAAGTGTTAAGCAATTTCAATTTCACAGTTTTATAGCACATCGATATTAACAAATGATATGATATGTATTATTTAATGATTTTTGGGTTTTATCCTTGCATTCATGTTTTCACACCCATTGATTATTTAAAATATTCATAAAATTGGAGATTAAAACATGAATTTTTTGGTCAAAGTTGAGCAATTTGATCTTTGAAATAATTTGAAAAGTCCATTATTCAAAGTTTTTATTCAAGCCTAATTTAATAGGAGATATTGAATGTTGATAAGTGATTTAAATGGAATTGAAAACCCTTTTAATTTAACTTAATTTAAATCCACCTATTCATATAAATTACATAAATATCCATGTTTGTATGTTGCTTTAGTTGGTATTATGTTATGGAGTCATTATCAAGGTTTTAATTTTGAAAATTGAAAATTCTAATTACAATATTACATTTTTATTAGTAAATGTTAAATTTTGCATGGCAATGGAAATATAGGGGATGTACATTGTAGTTTGCGAATGATGCGAGACTTTTTGTAAATGATATAAAATATATTTATCTATTGAACAAAACATCAATCATTATTTCAAACTTTCATTCATTTTTACATATATCTGCATGCACATTGCAAAGGATTGAATCAAACATGTAAATATCACAATCATTTTATTGAACTCCAAGATACATAAATCCATTAGGTGTTAAAGAATAAAGGTGTGATAATCGACTTAAAGAATTCACAGAAAAAAAAAAGAATATTGGAGTTTGTTTATTGGAGGAAAGCAAAATCAAAGTAAACAAATTACATATTTTCCAAATCTCTTGAAGTTAAACATTATGTTTGTGATATTCACAAGATTCAAAGGATAGGAAAACATTTCAAAATTTAAACAATTAAAAATTCATATAAGTTTAGTTGAAAAATGCATAAGATTAAGAATATAAACTATGTTGGGACTATTCACATTTAATAAAGTAAATCAGATCAAATTGTTCTTGGTGTAAATTGGCACCTTGCATTAAATAATTGACATACAAAAAAAATGAATGAGTGCATTTACATTTATATTATATCACTTTTTTGTTTAAAAGTGAACAGTTCATGGTAAAGGCAATTGCACTTTTAAAAATTGATTATGATGATTTGGGCCTATTCAAGTTGGGGTTCCAAAAAAAAAGGAAAAGGACTCCATGACTTTTGTATGGCTATTTTTTGCAAATAATATTTATTTGAAATAAATTTGAGTGGAAATATTTGAATAGTCAAATTTAAGATAATTCGTGTGATGGTGATGATTTTTCATATGCATACATAATTGTGTATTAATATTTTGGTTTATGATCATAAATGCAGAAAATCTTAGAAAGCCTAAAATGAGTTTCAATGGACAATCAAACATGTTTTTGGGCAAGATTATTTCCTACATATGTGACTTGCACCTAAAGCTAGACCTTTTGAACCCATTGAACATATTTTTTTGCCAAATGGTTAAAAAATGAATCCTCTGATTTGCAACCCTTTCCTTAAAAATTTCAAGGCTTTGAAATCTTTGTATGATTTGATTTTTCATCAAATCCACCCAATGAACATGTATTTTCATAGAAGGGGACATGTTTTTGTTGTCCAAATTTTTTGAAATGAATTATATGATTTAACAAAAAAATGCAGTTGAAACACTTGATATAGTTAGTTTAAAGAACCAAAAATGACATTTACATAGTATCTAAATTATTTTAAAATAGTTAAAATATTTTACATTAATTTAACAAGACATCATTTTATTTATTGGCACACAACAATTCATTACAACTTTAATAATGTAAAATAAACAAAAATTCAAAGTTATCATTTGTAGTCCTTTAAAAATAGGTAATTTCTTTTTGGTACCCCAATCATGAGTGGACCCATTTATGACAAAAAATTAAAGTGTACAATTATGATGGCAAGGATGAAATGAAAATGGATGATAAAATCAATAATAAGGGATTTGGTCATGATAAATGTTTGATAATTTGACATTAAAAAAAAATCATTGTACATGTCCTTATTTCTTTTCATGTATGCATTATTTTGTGATATTCTATTTATATTTCCCTAAAATTTATGAAAATATCTTTGATTGTTAGATTAAAATTTTATGCAATATTAGGTCATCCTTGTTGCAAGACTATATGTCATGCAAATTATAACTATTGTTGGTTAGTAGAAGATATTACATCACATTTGTAATTAATTTTCAATATGATTTATGAGTAATTAGCTTGTGTTAAAGGTTTAAAATCTTGATAGAATTAACATTGAAACTAGGCCTCCATGCAATTAACCAAATGCGGACATATTAATGATGATGGTACAAAAAAGAACAATTTAACGAAATTGTGTTTGCAAAGGACTATTTTGGATTTTTAGTGCATTTACTATTTCATGATTATAGCAGATTGGTGTATGTTTATAACTATAATGATGTCATGTTATGCTAATTAAAAAATCCAAGAATAGATTGGATACAATATATATAGATGTTCTTTTGAATCCTCTTAAATAATTTGAGTCCTTGTGTTAATTGTAATTTTCATCTTAAAGGAATTAAAAATAATATATTAAATAGTGCAATTGACTTGAATTTTCTTTCATGGGTAAGTAATGCATACATCTATGTTTGGCAATGTTCATATGATGCATTTGATTAAATAATATATGATACAAAAATTCTAAAGGTTATATAATCCATGCTAAAAAGGCCGCAAGGAAAATGATGTTTTTTTAATTTTTTAATTTTTTCCCATTTGGTTGATTTTTTGTATTCACTAATTAAAAAATTGCATCCCCAAGTGTTGACAACATATCCAGGAAATTTTCATGCGAGAAAATATGTCATGCTATCTATAAAAGCTTATATATTCATTTTTTACATTTTTGATTTTTCACTAAAATATTTATGCATTATTACATACACATGTGAAAAATCACCACCACCATGCAAATTATCAAATATTTTTCACTTAAATTTATTCCATGTAGATTTTATATTTGGAAAATAGCAAAAACAAAGTCCTTGAGTCATGTGTCCAAAAAGGAATATCGTAACTATGAATATGCCCACGTAAGAATTAAAACCAAAATTTGAATTGGTCTATGATTTATTTATAAATAAGTTTAAATTATCTAAGCATGTAATTATGAATTTAGTAAATGAAAAAAAAGAAGCCTCATTGAGAATACATGTGAACCACTTCCAATTAGTTGTACAAGAATAATATTGCACAATCTTTTATCTTTGGGTTATATGAGGTATGTCAACTAAAATAATATTGCATGAGTTTAAAAATCTTGGGCTAGTTGAAGTTGATTGACAAATCTATTATTAAATAAATATTGTATTTTGGGTTATGAATAATGTAGGTGAAGAAATTTTTATTTTTTATCTAAAAACACTCAAATTAGTAGTCTTACAAATTTGAATAACCAAATTTTAAAGTATAACTAGTGATGGTGTTGCATGTGATTTATTGATATTCTATGGTTAACCTTTTATAAATAAAATTTTCTTAAAAAGTAAACTCGTCAATTTTAACATTTAGCTTCCACCAATAGTTTTTTCATCATCTTAATTTGCTAAGGGAAAAAAATGCAAACCTTTTTGAATCCCTTAATCACCTAGTAATTTTTGTCATATAAAATGTCATTTTTGTTCAAATAACTTTGATTTTCATTTCTTTATAATAATCTTTCAATTATTTTTTTAATGAATCTACTTACCATATCAAATTTATAATAGTTATTCAAGAAATTTATTTCCTATTGGGATGATGCACATCTTGTGCATGTTAAGTTGATTTTGTATCTATTTCTTGTCTTGTTCAATATTTTTTTTGTTTTAGAACATTGACTACTTTTTCAACCTGTTTTTTTATTGTCACCTCTACCTCTTTGAATGTTGGAGTTCAATCCATCTCCATACACACATCTTCCAACATTGACTTTTTTCCAAGTCCAAGTTCAAACCTATTATATATTTTTTAATACCACATTTTTCATGTCCAATTACTTATGTTATTCTTGATGTAAACTTCATGCATTTTCATATGCATGTTTTTCAACATTAACTTTTTTTCAAACCTTGAATTGAAGACCTTCCATGTTTCATGTTTCTAAATTATACAAGGAGGTGCACTAAAATTGTTGAAGAAACACAATCTAAACATGAAAATGGGATTGCAATTTGTGATGAGTGAATAAAAGAGGCTCAATCCTAAATGTTAAATCCAAAATGGAATAAGATTTTTTTAGTTACATGCCACATGGCCTAGGTCTAAACTTACTTTAAGTGCCATGTGACTTAAGTTTAAGCTTGACCTAGGTTTAGGCCTAGTTTAAGTGCCATGTGACTAGCCTAGATTAAATGCCAAATGGTCTAACCTATCCTTATTTCTACATGGCTTAGCTTACATGCTACTGACCTAACATATGGATGTGGATGTATCATCTGTCATTGAACAACTAGTTGAACCCTTTGTTCAGCTTAGTTACATCATAATCAAATTTACAATTAAAAATTTGATGACATCATACAACATTAGTGAATGAAGTTCATCCACCCTAGGTTATAGTTCAAAAAAATGTTTTATTACAATAATAGTTATTTGTAATTAAATTGGCTATTGTCATGATGTTGACATGTGGTTGATGTTTGTCATTGAAATGTCATTTTTGACTTATACTTGTCAACTTTTGTGGTTTTCAGCTACAAATAATATATTTTTGTTACAAAAATCATTTTTCGACTAAGTACAAATTGTGATTTATGATGAATTGAAGATGTAGTTGCAAATGTGAGGTTTTGTTCCAAGTGGGGGAGAAGAATGGGAGATTTGATTGATGTGTGAAAATAAACATGGTTGTATTCATTACTTGTTTTGTGCTTGCAGATAGATGTACGATCCTAAATGTGGATTGTGTAGCCCCTTACAAGAGAATTGGCGGCAATGTCAAGTTTTTGTATAGAAGCTGGAGTTTTTTTTTGAGTTGTTTTCAAAATGCACCTATTTTGCCATGAATTTGAGCTAGATTTGTGTGGTCTTTGATTCATACAGCTAAACTTCATGGAATATAACTTGGAACCTGGGTGTTTACTTAATGACCTAGGTTTACATTGTGAGATTTAGATGTTTGCACTTTCAATAATGTTGAGTATTGTTCCAACATTTGAAAGGGGTAGCACTTGAGCTTGTATGGTGGACTTGGTACAAAAAAATTTGATGGGTGCTTTGGGAGGTGTATTTGATTGCACTTTGTGCTTTAAAGGTGCTTATTGCATGTTTTGTGCTTTGTGAATGTTTATTTATTCTAGATGCCTGTACATGTGAACATGCTAGTAGTGTTTTTTTCACCAATTGAAAAATTTCAGGTCTATTTGGACATAATAACTGTGGTGGGCATGTGAATTGAACCATTCAAATACATTATGCAGCCACATAAAAATATTGAAGGGGATGGGGGGAGGTGAACGTGAAACATGATTGATGTAAGAAGACAAACTACAAAGTTCTATTCATTGTTTCAATGTGTCTCCAAAGAGACTTAGAGATCTCGAATGTGGAGTGTGCAATCCCTTGCAAGTGAAATGGTGGCAATGTCAAGTTTTTGTGTAGAAGGTGGACCCTCCTTTCACATTCAGATTCTTGGGTTGTTTTCTACTTATTAACACCATTGTCAGATTGGCCAATCATAATGATTGATCCAGGTGGTTTCCTATTATTACTCCCCTACCTATTCAGAGACCCAATTTCATCTTTATGGGTGGGGTTGCAAAAATGTAAATAACTAAACTTGGATGTGAAATGTTTTGTCAAGTGGTCACACAATGAACATTACTGGGGATGCTCTTATTGAGATCACTGGCACTGATTTGTGTGGGCCATTATAAAAAGTACTTCATGTGCTTTGTAGCTCTATATATCAGAGGAATAATTTCATGGTAGTTTACTTTCATTTTTTTTTTCCCCTCCAAATGACATTTAAAAAATATATAGGGTGCGTGTTAATGATAGATATCTATATATATATAAGCATAAAATTCACTTCAATATGATAAATGTGTCAAAAATTGGATTATGAGAATATATTTTAAATCTTCTTAATTTTGATTTAAAAATATTCTTAAAATATTTAAAATATTTTGTAGCATTAAAAAAATAGCCCCCTTTATCACATATGCTTCATAAAAATATACAAAGAGAACTATAACCTCTCAGGTCAGGAACAATTTTAGAGATAAGAATTTATGAAAGTTTGATTTCAATTGTACACAATCATACAAAGGATGGAGGAGTCCCCATTATTCTACAAATGCAGGAGGCGCGCCTGCTACCACTAGTGCGCGGCCAGCTGCCTTGTCGACTACAGTACAATTGTATGTATAAAGTACAGCATACAACTAGAACTTGTATTATACAATTTGCAGCCGAGCTGATCCTCATACGGTCGTGTGGCACTACTTACTACCCCTTGCAAAGAAGTGCAGCACGCAAGCTTCTCTAAGGTACATACAAGCTCGAGAGATATTGTCAACAAGAGTGTCGTGAGCAACTCTAATGTCACGCAATTTAAAACCTGCAGTAGCTCCTCAAGAATTCATTCCTCAACAAATTTTGTCAAGATCAGCAGCTGCTGATCATCAGAAGCTGCTACATACATGACAAAATCATATTATAACTAATTAATTAATGAGGAGGATCTGCTAGATTCTAAAATTCATCACGACTAGCAACGAATCTCATGATAATATTTGCAATGGATCTGCAATTTGTAAAAGGTTAATCGAGATTCTTATGATGATCTAGCTAGCTAGTTGCAGAGTACTGCTCCATTTCTGCTGCAGGATCTCATCATCATGGCTAGACTCTAAATTTATGACTTTGTAGCAAGAAATCTCATGCTGCAATTTCTAAACGTTCGAGATTTTTATGATCTAGCTAGCTAGGTGGTTGAGTATTAGTACTGGGGCAGCTGCAGGATCTGTTAGATTTGCATAGCTGCAGCTGGTCTTATTGATGATCGATGGGGTCGTGTAAGCCGCACTCGGCTTGCTGGGTGGGTGGTAGCTGATTTCGTTACCACCCACGTATTATTCTAGAACTAGTCCTAGAGCAATTTGGATCTGGGGCTGCTGCTGCTACAGGAAGAACTAGTTGCAGGGACGTGGTGATTAATGGAGCTAGATCATTTAATTGCAGTGCAGATCTAGCAACAGAAGTTATTTGAGATCTAGAGCAGCTAGAAGAAGAATTTTATGGTATATGGAGCTGGCGTGCAGGTCTGCAACACATTTTTTACAGATCCCTGCAAGCTGCTGTATGCATGTGCAGCTGAATGCGTTCGGCGATCGATCGAGATTCACAGCAGCTGCACTAGTTAGTGCAGCTGATCGGATCAGTCCTACCGCTTGCAAGAGCTGGCAGATCTGCTTTGTCTTATAGTAGGACATTGGGATAAATATTTGGAGCATGATCACGCTGCAATGGTCGAAATTTCAATGATCAGCTGCAGCTCGCGGCCAAATCGTACTTCGACAGAGAATATTGCCAATTGCGCGCAGGCAAGAGTACATGAGAATCGTCACCAGCATCTTTGTTTTGTTTAGTTTTTCAGCATCCTTTTTTCTGCAACAGGGTAGAAGGTGGAGGAGGAGTAGAGGGAGGAGGAGATTAAGTAGGCGTTGCCCGGGCCTAGGGTTTGCGAATTGTACTTTGTAGAATGCTCTCAAACCCATGATACTGTCTTTTAGATGGTGTCACAAGCGACGGACCTGAAGCCGATCCGTTTTGCAGCAACGTCGAAAACCAACAGATGATCTTGCTGCTGCACGTTTCCAAGGATACTGAACCCATCGATTCCTGCCATGGCCAAGCAAGTTGTGTCGGCAGTTGGGTCCAAGAGCAGGAAGTTATTCTCGGGCGCAAGGATGAAGTTGGCGCCGCCGGCGAAGTGGAACGTGACGGTAGGATATACCGGATTCGCGACTCCCTTTGTAGAGAAACACAAATCGAGGCCTATGGCAGATCCATCCACTTTCGGGTAGTTAATTGTATTCTGGATGGCCTGTCATACACAAACGTGACTCTCGAGATTAGGAAGGAAAAATGACCGACTTGCCCTTGTAATAATCTGGTAGATTTCTAGTCGTGTGTGATCGAAGCTTCTAGCAGTGTGTGATCTAGTGCAGGATTGATTTGATTCCCCACATGAAGATATGTACCTGCAAGATTGGAGTATACGCAGCTTGCACCAAGTATGTGATGGTGGTGCCGGAGTCGATGATCAAGCCTCCGTTTCCGTTCGCAAGGATGTTAAAACTGCCAGCCGGGTAGTTCACTGGCACGCCGTTCACAGAAACGCCTGTCACTCCTGCGTAGTAGAAGGTGGGATTGACGGGATTGGAGACAATAGGGGTGTACGCGACACCGGCAGCGTTTGCATTTCCCAACAGCAGTGGACTCGTCCTGGTACTGTCTATGCCCACCAAACAGTAGGAGAAGATAGCCTCTATAGCTGAGTTGCGCATTTGCGAGACCAGAGAGACGGGTCCCTGTCCTAGACCCACGATACCATCTGCAGCCCCGAAATTGCCTTCGTTGGCAAGTCCGCATCCGAATGCGAAATTGGCCACGTTTCCGGCACTGCCGGCGAAAGACAGTGTGTCTGACGCAAACAACCCTTCCGTCACGGATCCATCTCCATACCCATACCCGTACTCGCAATCTCCTGCATTTGTGCAAGCGGTACTGGGCAATGCCTGTGACAGCCATGCAGAAGAAGAAACCAATCAGTCATTCTCTCATGATCATGTAACAACAGATCATCTGCAACGCAAGAAAGGAACGTGAGTTGCTGCGTGGTGTGTGATCAAGTAGAGCTTGCTAGCTGCATCACCTGGCACAAGGCGCTGGTGCAGGTGGCGAGTTTATAGGTGGAGGAGGTGGCGGGGTTGAAGAGAGGATCGTTTTGGGGGTAACAGGAATCGCAGGGCAAACACTGAGTCCACATAAGATCACTACCAGTGTCGACGATCACAGTGGATTTTTGTGCGGGAGTGCCCAGTGAAATTGGCATCAGATACTCTCCGTTACCACTGGAGACTGGACTCTGAAAGGACTTGCCCCCTCCGACTGCGATGTGATGAGCAATACTCTGAATGCGGTTGTTACCCCTCTTCAGAGCGTCAACAAACCTCTCCTTCAATGTCTTCTCGCTGGATGTGCTCCTCAGAGGCGACGCTGGGTGGTCTCTGTGTATCATCTCTGTTCTAATCACCTGTGCTCAACAACAAACACACAAACATCCAAACATGCCATGCAAGTCCTCAATGAAAGTCCTCAAAGCTCTCGGGCGCCGGATGCAACAATCACTAGCACCTTTTGTACTAGCTACTCTTGCTGCAACTCTGGCTATAGCCGGCGAGTCTGCATGGTACTCCACATCTCTGGACTAATTTGCAAATTAGCATACTGGAATTGGCGTGCATGGAACTAGCTCGCTATATATATTCTGCATCTTATAATAGGAAGCGAAAGGTAAGTACTCTTGCCTGATCATGGTTGTGATGCTGCAAAAGAGCCCGCCTTGGAACAGGAGATTGCAACTCCTCTAGTCCCCACAGCTGAAACCCCACGACACATGAAGGAAGAAGAATTACTGCCAGAAACAGTAACGATGCCGCCACCTGCACCAAATGGCCAGTGCATGCAGGAGATCCAGCGGTCTTCATGAGTCCAATGATCCCCATGGATAATATTCTTGAGATTAAGTACTCCTCGAGTGTCTGTCTGTCTGGGTACTGCAGCTGCTGGATGCGTCAAGGCCTAGTGCAGGAATATCAAGAAGTTCCTGTATAATGAGTTCGTCCAGCTGCTGCTGCAGAGATCAGCAGCTGCAATTACTCTTAAACTTCTAGAGCTTCTTCTTACATGCTTTGCAAGCGATGAAACTCCACAAACAGTTGATGAGCTAACTGTGCTGCAATTACTGATGTATGTCGATTGATCTAGCAAACTCCAGAATTGCCTTGCTCAACAATGGAATTGGTGGCTTATATATACAAGATCTGAAAAGAGATCTAGTCAATGAGTGATGACGCTAGACCTTTCTCTGCGGCAACAAAAAATCTAGTTCAGCAGCTATGAACACGATACACCTCACCTCACCTCACCCCAACCCATCCCACCCCCCGCCACAACTTTTCCAAGATTCTCTAGTGGCAGATCTCATGACGACTAGTAGCAGCAAGCTCGCAGCAGCAATTACAGCGGCTGCTAGCTGCATTGACCAGTCAGTCAATGCAAAGTCAAAAGGTGATCCGCTGCTGCTCCTGCAATAGGGTCTAAATTATAATCATAATTATTTCAGCAGCCGTGCGAATAAAGATCAGTCTCCCTAAAACCCAAAAAACCCAACAAAATGCAATGATGAGAAAAAAAAACAAGGGGTGTGTCACACTGTGAGTGACCTTGCCATTTACATTAAAAAGTATCTTAAAGGCAAAAAGAAGAATTATGGAAACTCAAATGTTTCACTGGTCACCCAAAAAAATATAATCTCAACAGAAAATCCTCTAAAAGAAACCAAAATCCTTCAAGATATTATTAGAACTCTGTAATAACTGATCAATCTCAAGTTTCAACACAAGCCAAAATATATCATCTTTTCAAAAATCCTCATATAAAAGGTAGGTTTACAGACCTATTATTACCTAGGGGCCAAAGTCCCTGAAGCTACTATTACTCTATAATGAATCTAAACTCAATATCCTTAAGGGCCTTGGTAGTAGGCAAGGCCAACTAAAAGGTTGCAAAACCGTTAAACATGCAAACACGCTATTAATTAAATTTGTGCTTTCTATGTTGTTAAAAAAAAGGCTTTCAATTCTATTTATATTGCAAACAAAGCAAAACATGCATTGAGCAAGCACTTCAAGTGTGATCAATCTCTAGTGTATTAGATATTCCTGATCATAATCAAGTTATCTAGATTTAGATGCTGATCTGATCTACAGCATCTAATCTATATAGACAACTTTTGTCTAGACTAAAATAATAATACTGATTAAATATATATACAAATTAGTTATCTAGATTACATACTGATCTAATCTAGTTTTCTAGATGAAATCATACTGATTAATATATATGCAGATAATAGTTATCTACAGTAGAATCCACCCTTATAAATTGTAATAGATAGTTGTCTAGATTAGAGTATATTTAAATTAGTTTATCTTAATTAAGCCACAATCAGAATTAATGCTAAGTTGATGTTAGGGTTTTTTTTGGTTGCATTCACATGCAGAATGTTAAGTAAAATGAAATCTTAGGTGGAATTTAATCTCTAGCACATAATGTTAAGTGGGTCTTAAGTTAATGTTAAGCAAATGTTAGCTCAACATCAATTTGTTTTTTAATAAAAAGTTTTTGAAAGTAAAAACACAATGTTAAGTAGAAGCACTTTGTAAAAAAGGGGCCTTAAGTCAATATTAAGTTAACAAAATATTTTTTCATGGTTTTTGTAGCTGTGAATGGACAGAAAATAGCTAACTAACTTTTATATTAGTAACATATTAGGTCATTTTCTTTCACATGATGTTATTTAAATGTTAGCTTACTTAACACTACAAGGCATAACACTAGGTCTAATTGCAGCTTAAATCTTTAAATATGTTTAGAATTAGATCCTGATCATAATCTATTTGTGTTGTGTACATTTTGTGAACAGTTCATTTGAACTAGTTCCAGTTTAAAACTCATTGAAAGCTCATCTATACCTGGGATGGAGATTTCATTTCCTCACATGTGTTTACTCTGTAATTCATTGGTTATTTCACACATTGGAAATTGCATAGTTTTTGTTTTCAACATATTTTGAGTGGAAAATTATATATTGAAAGAAATTGCATGTGTGCACTTTTTAGACTTGATATTGATGACCAGATTTTTTAATTTTATTTTTATAAAGTGATTTGTAGATGACCATATATTTTGAATTTCAAGGGAATTTTTTTGACTATTCCCTTTCTGGGGTTGGGGGTTGGCGGGGAGGGATTTCATGTGCAACCCTAGATACTAGATGGGACAAATGCATGTACTTGTAGTGTACTCTCAATGGAAATGGAGAATATTACATAGAAAAATTCAGGTGTGAACACAAGATGTGCATGAAAGACAAAAAAAAGCTGAAGAAGAACTAAACTCCAAGTTCCTGGGTTGGGTTTTTTTCAAACAAAAAAGAAAAGGAGTTGAGGTTGTTGGTAGGTTTGGTTGGTTGGCTGAGCAAATTAGCTGCACGACCCACCCCTCCCAAAGAAAGGGGGAAGAAGAAAGAGTGTACACTAGTTAGTGTGCATGGATGGATATAAGGCATGACCACATTGCTTGCTGATTGTAGAGGAGAGGGGAGCTTTCCAATTAGGAGGGGGCCAAGGTTGCAATGGGGAGAAAACTTTGACATTTTTCAAAGCAAAGAAGAATATATGCAGGTGGGGACTCATTTGGATGGTTGTACTACTCATTCATAATGGACAAGAGTATGAACAGATTCCACTTGACTCAGTAGACCTTTGAGTGTGCAACTTTTGCTGTAGTAAATCATAAAACTAGCTAGGCTCTCTAGCTAGCTACTAGTAGTTCCCACACTTCATCTAGCCTCCAACTATAAATCCAACTTTTTATTTTGAAATTCACTTTTTGAAGATTCCAAAAAAACATGACTAGAAAGGGGTTTTACATGATTGAATCTATCCTTGCCTTAGACTCCACAAAGGCCAAAACATGAACTAGGGAATTGTTGGGTCATCTAACTATTGGTGAGAGGAGAAAGAAAAAGAGAGTTTATAGAGGGAAGAGAAGCACGTGTCATTCTTAACTAGAACTAGATTTGGGTAAAGTGCCCATAATTTCTTGTACAACAAACTTAGGTGCCACCAAACAACACCATATCAAAAAGCCTCCATAGTCATGAGTCTTAGGTGAGGCCAAAAAGATTAGGGCCCCAAACAGTCTATTGTTTCAACAACACTCAGAATATTAGGTTACTGTTCCCGAAAAGAACACAAAATAAAAAGTGTTGGAAAACAAGTTCCTTTCAGTGCGCATAACAACATCCCACAAACATTATATGTTTGTTTGATGAACAGTACATGAAGTTTTCTCCTACACACCGGTACCCACAAGTGTCTAGTGGAACTGTTAATGTCATGAGGGACAGCACCCAAAATTAAATTTATTTTTAAAATAAAAAATATCTTATTTTTCTGCTAATTTATCTGATAACTTGAGTTGGGTTCTTCTTCTTTTTTCCCAAATATTTTTGTGATTTTTTCAACAAAAAATGGGGAAATTGCATCCCCATGTGTTACGCATGCAAATGGGAAATGGAGTCATGTGTCATCAACTCCAAAACAAAATATTGTCTCTTCTTTTTCTCTCCCTCAAAGTCCCTCTAAATTTGCTAGCACACTAATGTTTTGTGTATGTCTGTGTACTAGTGTTGTGTGGGTTCCCTTTCAAGAGAACCTCTAGTGTTGTACGGGTTCCCTTTCAAGAGAACCTCCAGTCTTGGTTTTGATTTTAAAATAAATAAAATTGGAGGTTCTTTGGATGCGGGTTTGAGCCTGATTCTTTTCAGTCTTAAGTCTTGCAGTTTTGATTTTGACACATTTTTTCAAATTCAAGAACCTTCAAACACAATTCAAAACCAAGTCAAGATCCATGTACACTTTACACACTCCCGTATGCTAAATATTGTGTAGGTACAAAGTTTTATCACCAATTAAAATCAAGATTTATATTGTTATGGAGTTCAACAACCTAAAAGAATTAATACCTACTTTGAAGTTGAACCTACTTATCGAATTTTCAAAAAAAAAAAATCAACTTCCATACTTAAGAACCTGTCTCTCTTTTCAAACAAGTTTTTTTTCACAATTTCAATTTTGGATCCAAATGTAACAATAAATAAATAAATAAATAGTTCCACGATCCGGTTCTTATGCTGATTCTAACAAAATGGTGTGAGTTTGGGTATGGGTCACAACAACCTGAACTTGAACCCCAATTTGAACATAGGAAATTAGATGCCCTCATAATCATTGGTGTGTATGCAGCTCTAGTCCCCTTGTCCATGCCTATGAAAATTGCAAAAATATTAAAATTTACAAAAATTAAAGCACAGACAAGAAAGTGTATACCTATGTGAAAGGGTTAGAACTTAATATAAATTATGAATTCTAAACATGATTGGGGAAATTAGATTATTAAAAGCCCGTCGTCAAATTGGTTGTTATAAAACAAGTAGCTGGCTGCCCTTTTTCATCATGTATAGAGTACTGTGAGGCCCCCCACACTAGGAATATCCAGAATCAGTTTTTTAGCTCACAATTCATTATTGTGTCATACCTGTTTCCTAACAGACTCTAGACTAGCCCCACCAAATCATTGTGAAGCTATGTTACGTGTTGTTGTTGGCCATGGCCTTGCATGCCAAGGTTTGTGTTCAAGTGCAAATTTCTTTCTATGTTTCTACAAACACAAATTGAAAACCAACATGATCCCGAGAGGGGAAAAGCAAGAATAAAATAAAATGTTCAATCAATTTGATTGCCCAAATGAGGATTGTGTGAGAATTGTGTGAAAGTTCAAGGAAATTGTAGCCCAATGAAACTTGAGTGCAATTGAGCGCTTGTGCAAAAGCAATAGATAATTGATATGATGAAATACCAACATCAATCTATTCAATTGAAAATATAACATAAACCATGGAAAGGTGAAAAGGGGGACAAACTCAATCTTAGAAGAGAGGGGGTGGAAAAAGGGAGAACCCTAAGTCCAAGTGACTTTAGAGATAATAGTATTGGGGGTCCAAAGTTTTGAGGCTTTGATCATCTTTTCGGGGTGGGAAAGGGGGGTCCCATGAGTGGGCCCTATGACCCAATTAATGAGCAAAGCAAGAGCAAAAGGCTTTTAAATTTGTTTTATTTCAAATTTTGCTTTTGTTGCTAATGTGGGGCACTTTAATTTATACTTTTAGGTTTGCTTGTTTGGCTAAAAGCATTACAAAAAGATAGGCTTCCTGAAATCCTTTGGCCTTAGAAAGAAAGTGGCTACCTCAACTAAGTTTTTAGGTGAGAGCTTGTCCCTCAAAAATGCCCAATTTTTGTCCCAAAAGTCCCCCTTCATTAATTGCAAGGGACATATTGGAGGTGATAAGTGATAGTTTGGTGGAAATTCACCTCCTAAAAACACAAACACTAATAAGAACTAGGTGAGCAAGTCAGGAAAAGCTCAGCATTGCAAAATTTAGTTATGGGTCATTTTGGTGTTAAGTTCGATTAGTGAAAGGAATTTAAACTAAACCATTTTGTAGGCACATAAAAAGGGGGAATCAGTTTGGAATTATAGGCTTTGAAAATTAGAGGCCTAATTTGTTAACCCTAAACCAAAGCGATTTTGTACCAAACATGAGATAGAACTTAGTCTCTTTTGCAACTAGAAAGTGCATCAACCATATTGAAAGCTTGTTGCAAGAGAACTAAATCAATCTATAGTTGCAATATACGCTTTAGTGTGAAAGGGTTTGAGTTTTGTTGGTGATCTTATAATTGGCTTGGGGGGGATGGGGGACGAAGGAAGGACATGTGGCCCGCAAAACCCTTACTACAAGAAACACATTGCATGTTCCAGTCTAGGTCTGATCTAAAAGCTCTGAAAGCACTACACTTTTGGTTGCCTTTGAAAGTGCAAAATGGTTCGATGAAGAAGACCATTAGGTTTTTAATTTGGAGCTTTGGAATTAAATTTGGTTTAGGGTATATGATAAATTTCAAAAACCAAAATTTAAAACCCTTTTGAAATTTATCATATTTTTGTTCATCATGATGAAAAGCTTTATCTATTTGGGATGGGGGTGAATCAGAGCTGTTGAATTGCAGTTGAATAAAGATCAGTGTTGTGAGGGTATCCGGTTTGCAGGGATAAATCCTGAGTTCAGGTTCTTGTGACCCAAACCCAAGTGGACACCCTTTGTTGGAATTGGTGCAAGAATTGAGCCATGGAACTTGTGTTTTGCTACATCCAAAACCAGAATCATGAAAAGACATTCTTAAACGTAAGGTCAGGATCTTTGAGTAGGATGGGGTTTTTTTTCTCGAAAAGTTGATAAGTAGGTTAAATTTTATAGTTGAATATTATAGACCCATGTTTTAATTTGTTGTAAAACTTTGTATTCATTAAATCTCTAGCATTGGAGAATGTGTAAGATAGATAGGCCAGTGAGTGAACACTTAAGAAGTAAAATGAATTTGAATCCTCGCACATTGTTCTTCCAATTCTGAAGCTTGAAGAACATTTTGTAGCGTAGCGCTCCCAACATTGCAAAAATCTCTCAGTTTAGTAAAGAAATGGACAAGCTATGGGATGTATGGGATGTTTTGTGTAAGGGGGGTCAATGTTTGGTGATGGGTGATTTAAAATAAATTAGAATTTTAAGCTTAAGATCTTTGATTGTTGCATCTTTACCTTTGGGATCCAAAGAAGTTTAATAAAGCTCTAATTGACACACCCATCATGTTTAAATTGCTCAAAATGGACTAAAAGTGAGAAAAATATGAGGCTGAAACTAAAGAGGAGTCTAAAGCTATTTTTTCAAACAAATTGAAGCAAACTATCGGTCACCCTCTTCCTATGTTTTCTTTGTTGCTCCTTTACTGTTCAAAGAACATTTGTAGCCCTTCAGTTTGTGCATCCAATGCCACAAAAATTGCTCAATTAGTCTAATGAATTAGGAAAATATCGAAAAATGTTTGATAATAAGTACATGTTCAATGATAAGCAATTCTACCCCATATAAAACTTGGACCCTGAGGTTCTTGAATTTGAAAAAAATTGTGCTAAAACCGGAACCAAAGGGTTTTTAATTTGGCAACATCATCCTCAAACCCTCACTCAAAGAACCTCCAAATAAATTTTATAGAGTCAAAATCTGGATCAAAGGTTCTTTCCAAAATGAAGAATTACACAACACTAGTGAAAGATTTACTCCAACATATTTTTAGTGTAATCGGAGGCAACTTACCAAAAGTATTTTTTTCTTTGGCTAGTTGCAAAGCATTTGTTTGGCAATTGTTCAGATTTTGGAAACACCCCACATTTTTTTCTATTTGTTCCCATGGTCCCCATTGGGTATCATGCGAAAAGAACCAAAAACAAAACATCAGACCAAGTCTCTAAAGCCCTTGGTCTCACAGGGGCCCTTATTTCAATAAAGCCCGTGGCCTCGAGCTTTACCCAACTAAACCCTAGCCAAACCTGGTAACTACCCAACATTAGTTTGGACTAAAGTTAAGCCTAATCACAAATTTTAAAACAAAATGAGAAAACTAAACTTCAGGTTCAAATCAATGTACATTTCAGTTCCCAATGTCAATGTTCAGAACCGGACTAGGAACCGGAATTTTATTTATATTTGTTCTAATATTATATATATGAATACATTATTGAAAAACACTTGGAGAAATTTCCTAAGTGTATTTGGAGGGCATATTATATTCATGAATAATCCTCTTAAAATAATATAAGAGGGATCTTATACCTATAAGTAGGTGTAAGATCTTGTCTTAGGTCTAAGTCCTCCTACCCCTTAAGGGCAAAAGAAACCCTCCTCTCCTCGAGATGTACATATGTTCAAGTTCATAATAACCTTCATCTCATGCTTTACAAAACGGTAAATGTCGCCAAAAAAATGCTCACAAAGCAATTTCTTTTCTGAAATTCATAAAATATGTTTTTTCCGCAAAAATTTGCCACTTTGAAAAATCAAAAAATAAAATAAAAATAAAATTCCTATAAGAAGAAACTCTGAGTGCCAAGGTAGGGTTAATTAGGGTTTATGGTCTATCAGGTAAATTAGGATTTAGGTGTTTTATTATATTTGCTTTAGGTTTAGGGTTTGGGACTTAGATATTAGGGTTAGCCATGATATGCATTATATGTCGGTTTTGTTTTAAGGGGTTCAAAAGTGCATAATTTAAGTGTCTATTTGGGGCTGGGTAAAAAACTAACTGACCCTAAACCCTAAACCTAGGTACTAGGGTTTTTACATGCATATTTAAGTTTCTATAATCTAGGGTTGCAAATATTTAGCAGGTATTTTAGGGGTGAAAATAAGGTTTAGGATGAAAGAGTTTAATACAATTTAATCACTTTTTGTAGGTATGCTGCATGAGATAGATGATTGGGGATTCCAAATATGAGTGAAGAAAATAGGTAGCCCAAAATTTTGTCTTCAGCACAACAATTGAGCTAACTAACTACAATGGTAACTACGGAACCCAAACCCAATGAAAAAGTGTGTCCTATCCAGTGTTGTCCAGTTACCAGTCTTTTTTCATATCAGGTTGTTATGTTTTTTGTTAGGGTTTTATTTTTTCAAAACATCAGCACACAGGGTATCAATATTTTAAAAATTCAAAATTTTCAAACTTCTTGCATGTTATCAATTAATGTCGAAGTACCCAATATCCTCATCTATCAATTAGGTTGGGGTTTGTTATTTAAAGGGCAATACACACATGCTATGCATATGGTTGGTTTTGCAAATACCCGCCTTGAGAACCACCTAATATACCACCTAGGTAGATTTGTTACAGGATTTTGTTATGGGTTTTATGGGTTTTTTTGGGCTTATTAACCTAAAGCGTGCCCATTTATGAACCAACCTTGATGGTGTGACCGGACAATAGGTCACCAAGCTAGTGTGAACATGGCCTGTTGGTTGAGTTGATTTTGTAGCCGTCAATGTTTCTAGCTACAAGGATCTCTCCATTACTACTACAAAGAATGCATGGCGGCTGCTTCTAGAGGTACTGTGAAATCGGATCACGCGCAAGTGAGGCGGCACGGATTATGGCGGAGTGGAGCTTCATTGATGAAGCAGGAGTGGATGGAACGACGACGGATGGAGAGGAGGCAAGATAGAAGGCCAAAGAGGACCGGTGGAGAGGAGGGAAGATCGAAGGAAATTTTTGGAGACTTAGTGGGCTGTGGACGGGAGTGTAGTTCAGATCGTGGTAGATGAGTATAGAGATGCATGACTAGATAGTAGAGAAAGTTTTTAGCTCTGGCTGGTTGTTAAAAAAATTCCGCTACGCCAACAACTTAGCTGGACAGCTATGAGTGATTTGTAGAAATAGCTAAGAAGGGAGGGAGCCAAGTTCTTTTGTCTTTGATGAATGCACTGCAGCAAGTATGCTTGTACTCTCTGGACTTTTATGAATGAAGATGTAAGCTTCAGATTTGATGATCAGAATCTGTTGGTTTTGTAAGCATAAGTGGCATCTGTGTGAAGATCAGCAGGTGTAGGAGAGAGAAGATCAGAAGGTGTTGGTTGATTTTAGAATCGCACAGAACTCAGTTCTGTGTAGGGCCATCAGATCGTCCAGTTTGTTGTTTGGTCTTACACCCTCTCTTTTGGTATCAGAGCAGGTTCCGATCTGACAGTTTTGGCAGAACCTGTGGATGTCAAGCTAGAATGATAATTGAAGTATCATGTCTACGCCTAGTGCAGATGAGGGTGGAGTAGAAGAATTAACACAGGAGATTCATGAACAACAAATCGTTAATAAGTTCGATTATCTGACTACTCAAAGTGGACCACAAAGAGGAGCAGTAGTCCTGCGTTTACTGGGTTTTGGAGTGGTAACGCTTGTGGGAATAGATCCAGAGGAAGCTCGAGTCGGAGACATAGCAGTAGAAGTAGCTCATAGTGGTCTTTATACGCGCGTTAAGGTTTGGTTGAAGGTGAGAGATGGAGCAAGGGGATGGGTGTCAATCTCAGAGCTATAGACGCAGTACTACTACACTTTGTACCTTGCGTAGAGTAATGCCTTTGTTTACCGAAAGGCAGCGGAGTGTGCCTAGGTTAGGAGACATTTGGGTTCCTAAGTCTGCTGTGTCACCTAACCATTTCACCAGATTCTACATTCCCAGTGTGGAAAATTTGTTCCAAATTGGAGATCATCTTGTCAGGGTGGAACACGGTGGATCGAGATCTCTGTCATCAGTTGGAGAATATGGCGCGATTCAAAAGGAAAGTGGAAATTCTAACAAGAATCCACAGATGAGCAAATCTTTTCCATTTTTCCATTTAATTTTGCACCTTTGAGACCAGTAACAGAAGGAAATTAGTCTCAATTCGCAGATTGAACCGTATAACATTTGCTCTTCTCAAAATCCAAAATGAACATAATAGACTATAAAGTTGTTTGGTATTGTGGCCGCCAATTGTGGCCTAAGGTCAAGTGTATAGTAGGAAGTGTTGCAATTTTGGTATAAAATTGAACGTTTGCAAGATGACCAGTCCCCAAGGGATGGATGAATTATTTTGGGGAAGAGACCATGAGGACGTCAATGACTGGGCGGAGAGGCTCACCATGGCAGCTGAGGTGCGCGATCTGAATGTGGACAAGCTCTTCAAGATTGCGAAGTTGAATCTGAGGGGTAGAGCAAAGGAGTGGTTCAAGAGGATGCAACCAGCACCAGCCGATTGGCCTGAGTTGAGAATTCTAATCATACAGAGGTATGGAAGTGTGGATGCCGATGACATCAGGATGAAGCTTGATGCCATCAAGCAAGAACCCAAGGAGAGGGTTCAAAAATATTTTGAACGTCTTGATAAACTGTTTCAAAGGGGAAGGATACAAGACGCCGAACAAAGGAGAAGGTTTTTGGCCAGATTAAGGCCTAAAATTCGAAAATTATGTGTGGTGAGGATGTTCACTGACATTGAAGAGCTGGTGAGTGCTGCCACTGAGCTCGAAAGAATACTGGGTGAGCTTGGAGAGACTCCATTCAAACCCCTGAAGGAGGAGTAAGAAGAGGGAGTTGCAGAGACGATGATGGAAAAGCAGGTTATTGCTTTAAACAACACACTCATTAATTTCTTGAAGGGGAATGTGCCGAATCCTGTCACATCATCCTCTTCCACCATGTTCGGAGGGTGCCAAATCTGTAAGGGAGGAGACCATATAGCCACTACATGTCCGAGATTGAATGAACCACGGCCGAAATGCGCCAAATGTGGCATGTCTCATAGGACAGAAAATTGTGGGATAAAATGCTCCTTTTGTTCAAGTTTAAGACATTCAGAGGACAGGTGTTGGAAGAAACCCAAGGATGCGAAGTCACATTCTGGAGCAGTGAACTTCCTAGAAGTATTGCTGAATGACGAAGAAGCAACTCTACAACAACTCAACAAGTTGTGTGGGAATGAGAACATATTCTCATACACTTGAGTACCTAGGAGAAGAATGCCTATCGA